>Ga0206855_10265_pt1 | contig 14573 bp, 12 predicted proteins | sample Alteio_BWOrgCont_51_FD_152637 | JGI IMG/M metagenome (GOLD analysis project Ga0206855, IMG submission 152637) | Enriched cells from forest soil in Barre Woods Harvard Forest LTER site, Petersham, Massachusetts, United States -... | ecosystem: Environmental > Terrestrial > Soil > Temperate forest >...
CCGCGTTCAGCACCGCCTCATATTCCCAGACGATGCTGGCGTCCTTGACTCGCAGGGCCTCGCCCTTCTCGTCGAATGTCGGCCGGGCGGTTTTTTCCAGAAACAGCGGCGTGTCCGAGCGCAGGGGCAGAATTTTCAAATCAAGGCCCTTGGCTAGTTCTTCCGGCGTAAATCGCCACAAGCCGATTTCCCACGCCGGACCTTTGTAGAAATTATCATCAGCAAAACGCGCACCCGCATAAATTCGGGCAACGTCCCCTTCATAATTGATTTGCAGCAGCGGCCGGGCGTTGAGATGCGAAAGAACATCGGCGGGAACTTTTAGCGACCACACCGCCGCGCGGTCGAAGTCGGCGTCCACCGGCTCCAGGGCGACGGCGCGCCTCGGGCTGGGATTGATTTTCGCCGGTACGCTTGGGTCCGCCGGTTTTGTTTGTTTAAGCTCCACTGGAGCTGAAATGGGGCCCACTTTGGTGGTGTAATTTTCAAAAATGCCGTCGGCGCCCGCGTCGGTGAAACCCGCCACATTGTCACTTAACGCCGGGAAAACGCCCACCTTGAGGTCGGCAGGATTGCGCGCGCTGAGATGAACCTGGTCTTTATCGAAAAATATTCCAGCAGACGAAAGGAACAACCGGTCGCGCCCGGCGACCTTGGCTTTGTAAAGATTTAGCGCCTGCTCGCGCGTGAGGACGATGATTTGCGTCATCTTGCCGGCATGCGTCAAATGAATCGCCCAGTCAGTCCCCGGCTTGATATGGGTCACAAAGACGCCACCGTTGGCATCGTGCCCAGGCAGCAACAAGGGCGCGACCATCTTGTCATTGTCGCCCAATTTAAAAGAAAACTCCGGGTCCGTGCCAGGCCACGCAAAGAAAACATAGGTTTCCGGATCATCAATTTTGCCTGCCAACTCCGCCGTAGCATAGCGCAACCTCACTCCGCCGATATCCATATTTATCGGCCAAATGGCGTATTCACCATTGGGAATGGATGTCGGTGTGTTTGGAATGTTCATCGTCCCGACAGGCAGCTTGAGCGACACCTGAAAATCCTTGTGCTCGGCCATGGCGTAATTGCGCTCGTAATTGTTGATGAAGATGAACGCTGAATTGCCGTCCGAACGGGCGGTGACGCGGGCTGTCGTGTTGTCGCTGGTGCCGGCGGGCTGTTGGTCGGCGAAATACGTGGTCATCGGCGCGAGCTGGCCACCAAAATCATTCAGAAACATATGGAGCGTCTTCATCGTGAAGAAGGACGGATGAAATTGCCCGAATTCGCCGAGCGGCGCCTGAAAGTCGTAGGACTTCGCCTCCATGTCGTTGTAGCCCCGGCCATCGGGCTGCGACTGGGTTTCCTGAATCGAGGTGAGCGTGGCCGGAGTCTCGCCGTCGGGGTTGGTGCCGCCGTGATACATATAATACCCCAGCAGCGTGATGCCCGAGCCAAGTTTTACCAGCGCCGCCGCCGTCGAATCATCGGCTTGCATGATGGGACGGCGGTGGTATGCAATCGCCATGCCGCCGCCCATCTCCGCCGTCAGAAAAGGAAAGTCCGTGTATTTTGAATTGTAGGTGGAATTTTTCGGCGTCAAGTCGCCCATGACGTTGTCTTCCGCGCGAATGTTGGTGAAGAAAAAGTTTCCATTGGGATCAAGCTCCTTCAGGCTGCTGTTCCAGAACTGCTCGGTGTAACCGCCAAAGACCGGGAGAAAACCTGTCGCTGGTACGACTGCATTGTCCCACCCGGTAATCGTGTAAAACGGCGCGACCAGGTCCGCGCCCTGCGCCAACTGGAAAAGTTGCTGGATATGCTCGAGGCCGCCCCGGCCGGGATGGTACTCATTTTCCAGCTGCACGCCAATTATCGGCCCGCCATCTTTCCAGAACAGCCCTTTCAGTTGCTCGCCGATTTGTCCATAAAACTCCTTCACATACCCAAGGTAGGCCGGATCGTTCGAACGCGTCGCGCGCACCGCCGCCACCAGCCAGTCCGGAAATCCACCGTTGCGCGCCTCGCCATGGTCCCACGGCCCGATGCGCGCCCAGACATACAGGCCATGTTTCGCACACAATTGGACAAATTTGCGCAGATCGCGCTGGCCGCTCCAATCGAATTGCCCTTGCACGTCTTCGTGGAAAATCCAAAAAATGTAAGTCGAAACGATGTTGATACCCCCGGCCTTCATCTTGAGGATTTCACTTTCCCACTCTGCCTCCGGGTAGCGCGCATAGTGAAACTCGCCCATGACTGGAAAAAACGGCTTCCCATCCAGTGTGAAATAACGGCTGTTGACGCCAAGTTCGTGGCCGTCGGGTGACTTGCCGCCCATTGGGAACGGCAACGCGGTGGGCGCGGGCGGCGGCGTACTGGCGTCAATGGTGATGACTTCGGCGTGAACAGCCGTCGGCAATGTAAAACTTGCGAGTAATACGGCGACGATTAATCCAAACAACCGGTGGCCGAAACGTGCAGGGGTAATCATCTGGGGAGGGGATGTCTGAAGAAAATCAAAGCAACTCGGCCGCCTGTCAATCCGCGAACCTCGCCCACCCCGCCGCCATCTGGAGATTTGCCTCAACCCGATGAGCCTTGTTCCGACGCTGGGGGAAATCACCCGGTAATGATTTTACACGAGCTTTACAAAAAATTTCCGCTCATCGTTTGCACAAATTACCGTTTCGGAGTTATGTTGTTGATTATGAAAACAACCCATCGCATTCGCCGAATCCTCACCACACTGCTCCTCGCGGGCAGCCTGGTCTTCAACTCGGGCTGCTGGCTGTTCGTCGTGGGTGCCGTCGCCGGCGCTGCGGCCGTCACCGTCGCCTACGTGGATGGCCACTTGGTCGCGACGTACGGCTACAGCTATGAGAAAGTCGTCCCCGCCACCACCCAAGCCATCTCCCAGTTGGGTTTTGCCCAGCCGGAGATACAAAAGGACGAGTTGTCGGCCACGTTCAATACCCATAACGCCAAAGGAGACAGCGTGAAGATCGTAGTCACCAAGACCAGCGATACTTCCACCAAAGTGGACATCCGCGTTGGCACCTTTGGCGACGAACAGGCGTCCATATCCATCAACGATAAAATCAAGGCGAACTTGTAGCGTCCATACAAACGCTCCTTGACACTGGCGGCCTGAAGCAACAAAGTGACCCTCTACACACTTTGTTGCAGGGTGGAGCAGTCTGGTAGCTCGTCAGGCTCATAACCTGAAGGTCGCTGGTTCAAATCCAGCCCCTGCACCCCTTTAAAGCCCGTCGTTCGCGACGGGCTTTTTTTGTTTCAATAAGCCGTCTTCGGCGGGTGCAGAACCTGGCCGATGGTGCGGAAAACAATCTGAATGTCGAGGCCCAGCGTCCAGTTGTTGATATAATCCAAATCATAACGCACGCGTTTGCGCAGCACCTCCACGTCGGTGATTTCACCGCGATAGCCCAGCGACTGGGACAGCCCGGTGATGCCGGGTTTGGCAAAATGGCGCATCGGATAAACCTCAACGTATTGGTGAAAAAGCGCGTCGTGCTCCGGCAGGTGCGGGCGCGGGCCAACGCAGCTCATGTTGCCGAGCAGCACGTTCCAAAACTGCGGAAATTCGTCGAGGCTGGTGCGCCGGAGCCATTCCCCGAATCGAAATACGCGCGGGTCGTGTTTGGTCGCCTGGCGGGCCTCATGGCCGGGGCTGCCCGTGGCCACATGCATGGTGCGGAATTTATAGAGCACAAACTCCGCCCGGTTGTAGCCGCGGCGGCGCTGCTTGAAAAACAGCGGCCCGGGCGATTGCAGCCGGTGCCCAATCCACACCAGCGGAATCAACACTGGCAGCACCAAAAACACCACCGGAATGCACAGCGTCAGATCAAACACCCGCTTGATGAACCGGTTCAGCAGGTACTCCAGCGGTTCTTCCCGCAACATGAAGAACATGTGGCCGGACTCCGTCACCGGAATCAAAGGCTGCGGAAAAATTCCCGCCCATGGGTTATAGATGAGCAAGCGGCACCCTTCCGAGTCACACACATTGGCCACACGCCGCACCATCTCCGGCGATTCGCGAGTGCCGAGCAGCACCACCTGATGGATGCCGCGCTCGCGCACCACCCGCTCAATGTCAAAGACCGAGCCCAGCACCGGCCAGGGTGATTCATCTCCGCCGGCGCCGTGCCAGGTCAGCAACCCGACCACTTCGTACCCCACCGCTGTGGTGGATTCAATCCAGTCGCGCACACGCAGCGCCGCGTCCACACTGCCAACGATCAGACAGGAACGCAGGTTGCGGCCCGAGTACATGATACGCGCCAGACGCGTGGGCGCCAGCAGGTTGAACAAAAACAACGCCACCCACGCCACCCCGATGTAGCTGCCCAGCATGACACGGCTGATGCTCTGGTCTTTGGTGGCGAAAACCAGCCCGAACATCAACGCCGCCAGGATGGCCGTCTGCCGGTACGTCACCTTCCACACCCATTCCGCATGCGGGATGGCGCTGCTTTGTTCGCGATAAAGGTTAAACCCAACGAGCCCCGCCACCGCCGCCGCGCCCATGTAGGCGACGAGATTGACCATCGCAAAATCCACCCGTTTGAGCACCTCGGCCGAAATCAACGTCACCGAAAAAAACAACAAAGGTAATGCGATTACGGCAATCGCGCCCATCAGGCGGTAAAGCCCTCTCGTTCGGTGATGAATCATAGTTTCCGGCCGAAGCCGCGAACCTAATCAGTAATAACCGCAACCCGGCCCCCTGCGCAATTAAGAAACTGTCCCGCCGGCTAACCGGTCCCGGCCACATCGTGCGGGATATAACTAACGTCCTTTTGACGAGGTTGCATAATTATTTCATTTTTTATTGAAAAATTTGTAGAATGAGCTATCTTGTCCTGCATCAAGACCGCCCTCAAAGCTCCCCTGCGCCGGGCGCGGAACTCTCGCCCGGGCCTGCGCCCCCGCTTGACTGGCGCCCCGCCGCCGCTCTCGCAGCTGGAGCGCGAAGTAGTCGGGCTGGCCATGCGCGCGGGTCAAATCCTCGGCTTGCCCAAATCCGTCGGCGCCATTTACGGGCTGCTTTACCTCTCCCCCCGCCCCTTGACCATGGAGCAAATCATGGGCCGCCTGCGCATCAGCCTCGGCTCGGCCAGCCAGGGTTTGCGCCAGCTGCGCTCGTTCAAGGCCGTGCGCCCCGTTTATGTTCCCGGGGCGCGGCGCGAACATTTCGAAGCCGAGGACCAATTCCGCAAACTCATCGGCAATTTTCTCGACGACGAAGTCACCGCGCAACTCGACCATGCGGGCGAACGCCTCGGCGGCCTCGCCAAACTCATCGAGCGCGAACCTTCGTCGGAACGAGCCTGGCTGCGCCAGCGCGTGGAAAAACTTGAAGCCGTCAACGGCAACGCCCGCCGCCTGCTCACCCTCGTGGCGCGTTTTCTCACCTGATTTTTTCACCCATGCCTTCCCCAGACCAGTCTGACCCGCCCACGCTTTCCGCGGAGGTGTGCTGGTATTGTCTGAAGACCCAGCCCAAACGCGAAAACGTGGCCTTTGGCGCGCTTGCGGCCCTGCCGGAAATCGAGGCGTTTTTCCCGCGCGTGCGCTACCGGCGCGCCTCGGCTCGCGGTCCGCGCCCGGTGGTCGAGGCGTTGTTTCCAGGTTATTTATTTGCCCGGTTTGCGATGGCCCGAAAGGTTCGCGCGGTGCGCTACGCCCGCGGTGTTTCCTACATCGTCCGCCAAGGCCGCGAATTTGCCCCGGTGCCCGAATCCATCATCACCGCCCTGCGCTCGCTGGCCGCGGCCCAGGTGATGGAACTGCCGCCGGAACCATGGAAACTCGGTGAAAAAGTCCGCGTCATCGCCGGTATTTTTCGCGGCGCCGCCGGCGAGGTGGCCGGACTGGTGCCCGCGCGCCAGCGCGTGCAGTTGCTGCTCGAATTGCTCGGACAAGAAAACCGCGTCGAATTGCCGATCGAGGACCTCGAATCGCGCCATGCCCACCCTCTGCAAATTACCCGGTCATGAAATTTCCTTTCGCTTCACCCTTCCTCCGCCACCTCTTGCGCGTGGCGTTGTTCGTTTTCCCGCCGCTGGCGCGCGTTCCGCGTGCCAGTGCTGCGGGCATGCCACCCCGATGACCCCGCTGCGGGTCCGCCCGTTTGACCAAGGCTTGGCCGGCTTCGACCGGCCACCGGCCAAGGGCGGCAGCTTGCGCGCATGAACACCCAACCGCCACCCACCATCGTCATCACTCCGCGCGGGCTAAGCAGCTTTGCGGAATGGCGCGAGCTGTGGAACGCGCGGGATTTATGCTGGTTCCTGATCCGCCGCGACTTGAAGACGCGTTACGCCCAATCCGTGCTCGGCCTCGGCTGGGCCATTGTGCAGCCAATCTTTACCACCGGCGTACTGACGATGGTGGGCAAGCTGGCCAACATCAACTCGGATGGCGTTCCCATCCAGTTCTGGTCGCTTGCGGCCGTTGTACTCTGGACCTTTTTCCAAACTGCCGTGAATGAAGCCGGTAATTGCCTGTCGGCGAATCTCAATGTCATCACCAAGGTTTATTTTCCCCGATTGGTGCTGCCGCTGGCGGCGGTCGGAGGGAAAATTTTTGACCTGCTTATAATGCTGGCCCTCCTCGCCCTCGTATTGCTGGTCCGTCATGGCCAACTGCTCGAGGCCGGATGCCACTTGCAAATCGCGGCGCTGTGGGCCGTACCCGCCGCGCTGGCCATCACCGTGGTTTCCGCGCTGACGGCCGGTTTGTGGCTGGCGGGGCTTTCCGTGCAGTACCGTGACGTGCGCGTAGCCCAGGGTCTTATTCTCCAACTGCTGATGTATGCGTCGCCGCTCATTTATTCCTCCAGCAGGATCTACACCCAGGTAAAAATTCCCGCGCCCTGGCGTGAACTCTACTTTTTCAACCCGCTGGCCGATGTGATTGAGACCATGCGTGCGGTTTTGTTCGGCACCACCCCGCTCTCTTATGCTCATCTCGCCCTGGGTGCCACCGTGGCCGTGCTCGGGCTGCTCGGCGGCATCTGGTGCTTTCGCCGCTCGGAAAATCTTGTCGCCGACGTGGCCTAATCTTTCGCGCCCGCAACCCCATGTCCACTCCTGTCATCCGCGTCGAAAACCTCTCGAAGCTTTACCGCCTCGGGAGCAGGGAGGACCGCCCGCGCACCCTGGTCGAGACGCTGGGTCGCTTCGCCAGTGCGCCGATGCGCAATTTTCGCCAGTTGCGCAGCCTGACCCACTTTGAGGACGCTGAAAACGCCCGCGACATCCTCTGGGCGCTGCGCGATGTCTCCTTCGAAGTCGCGCCGGGCGAAGTCGTCGGCATTATCGGCCGCAACGGCGCGGGCAAGAGCACGCTGCTCAAAATCCTCTCGCGCATCATGCCACCCACGCGTGGGCGCGTGGAAATCCACGGCCGCCTCGCCAGCCTGCTCGAAGTCGGCACCGGCTTCCACCCCGACCTGTCCGGACGGGACAACGTTTTCCTCAACGGCGCCATCCTCGGCATGACTCGCCGGGAAATCGCCAAAAAATTCGATGAGATTGTCGCCTTCGCTGAAATCGAAAAATTCATTGATACCCCCGTAAAACGCTATTCGAGCGGCATGTATGTGCGCCTCGCCTTCGCCGTCGCCGCGCACCTTGAGCCGGAAATTCTCGTCGTGGATGAAGTCCTCGCTGTCGGCGATGCCGCCTTCCAGCAAAAATGCCTCGGCAAGATGCAGTCTGTCTCCACCAGCGAAGGCCGCACCGTGCTCTTCGTCAGCCATTCGATGCAGGCCATCACTACGCTCTGCCAGCGCGCTGTGTTGCTTGATGGCGGACGGCTCGCCGCCACCGGCCCCGCGCAGGAAATGGCCGGACGCTATTTGCAAATGCTCGAGGGCGCACATGGCGAAACTCTCTGGCGCGGCAATGCGGGCGACGATTCTTTTCGCCTCAAAATCGCCCGGGTCATGGGCGGGCAAAATGGCGGCTTTACCACCGACGAGCCCATTCGCCTGCAACTTATCGGCGAAGTCCTCAAGCCCACCCTCGGCCTGATTTGCGCCATCGAAGTTTATTCCGGCCATCGCCAGCTTCTGGCCTATTCCGCGCATGACGATTCCGCCGCCCCGCCACCGCCGACCATTTCACCCGGCCCCTTTGCCTGGGAGTTGACCATCCCCGGCGACACTTTTGCCGCCGGCTCCTATGAATTTCGCGTGGACATCGGCGTCCACAACGTGAAAAAAATCGTCGAAGAAAAAATCGGTTTTTCCCTCACCCTCGAAAATACCCGTGGCATCGGCCGCCGTTACCAAAGCGGCTGGACGCATTGCTTCCGCCCCAACTGGCCCTGGCGCCAGTTGACCACGGAGGAAATCGCCCAGGCCACCCGGAAAAGTTAATCCGCCCAATCTCATGGCCTCGACTCATGTCATCATTCTCGCGGGTGGCTCCATCAGCAGCAAACTGGGGTTTTTGCGCAGCCTGTGCCCCAGCCCGGCGCTCATCCCCGTCAATACGCGCCCGCTCGCGGCTTATCTTATCGATTTCTACGTAGCGCAAAAAGATTACCATATCCGGCTGGCCGTGAACGCCGAGGTGGCCGATACGGTGCAGGCCGAACTTGGCGGCCTGCGCGAAAAATACTCGCTCATCCGGCTCGGGCCCACCAAAGGCGTCGTCGAGTCACTCGCCCAGGCATCGTCCGATTTGCCTGATGGCGACGAAGTGATTGTGAACCTGGTCACCACCGTTCCCACCCAGCTCGTTCAATCGGGTGAAGTGCTCCTGGCCAGCCAGCCGACCCGCAGCGGCCACTGGTCGGGTGTCGTCCCCCAAGGCAAGGGGACAAAATTTTGCTTCAAATCCTCCCCGCTGCCCGAACTTAGCCAGGCCTTCACCGGTGTTTTTGCCTGTTCCACAGCTGCGCTCAAAGCCGCCTTACGCGACACGCCCACCAAGACCGACCTGCTCGCGGTGGTGGCGCAATTGCAAAAAAATCACCCTTTACGCTTCACCGCGGTGGATTGGATCGATTGCGGGCACGAAACCAACTACTACGAAGCCAAAGCCAAGCTGATTTCGAGCCGTTCGTTCAACCGCATCCAGGTCTCCCTCGATGATGGCGTGTTGTCCAAGCAATCCGCGCACGGTGAAAAACTCGCGCGCGAAGTCGGATACATGCAAATGCTCCCCCCGGCCATCCGCGTCTATTACCCGCGCATTCTCTCCTCGTCTCTTGCGGCCAATGGCAGCCCCGCCTCTGTGCAAATGGAATATTACGGCTATCCCACTGTCGCGGAATATTACCTCTACTGGGACTTGAATGAAGACAATTGGCGGCGGCTATTTTCCCGCCTGCAGTCGGCGTTGCGCCGCTTCAACACCTTCCCTTACGCCATCAGCCAGGCCGCGTATTCGGAGTTTTATTTTCAGAAAACCGCCCAACGTCTCGAGGAATTTTTCGCCAAACTTCCCCTGGAACTGCGTCGCGCGCTCGAAAAAGAAATTATTGTGAACGGCCGGTCCTGCCGCCCGTTCGCGACGCTCGCAGGCGAAGTCCAATCGCGCTTGGCGGCGATGTATGGCGAAAAGGATTTCTGCGTGATGCACGGGGATTTTTGTTTCAACAACATCCTCTACGACGTGCCCTCCGGCATCGTGCGCCTCATTGACCCGCGCGGCAGCTTCGGCGAGCATTGTGTGGGCATCTACGGCGACCAGAAATACGATCTCGCCAAGCTCAAACATTCTGCGGAACACGGCTATGATTTCCTCGTGAACGGCCTGTTTACCCTTCAGCACGCCGGCCCCAAATTCGATTACACCCTCGCCACGCGCGCCTGCGGCCCTCTCGTCGCCGGGCTTTCGCGCGCGCTCATTGCCGACCTCGGCCAAAAAGACCGCGACATTGAATTGCTCACCAGCCTGCTTTTCCTTTCCATGTGTCCCTTGCACGCCGAGGACCCCGCGCGCCAACTCACGCTCTACGTCCACGGCTTGCATTTGCTCAACCGCTGCCTGGAGAAATAAATCATGGCTATCATCTGCATCGATCTCGACGGCGTCATCGCCGACTTCAAAAAAGACGGGCAAACCTACGCGGACGTTGCCCCGATTCCCGGCGCGGTGGATAAGGTCCGCAGCCTCAAAGCCGCCGGCCACCACATCATCATTTACTCCGCCCGCCACATGAAAACCTGCCAGGGCAACGCCGGCCTCGTCGTGGCCCGCATTGGCGGCATCACGCTCGACTGGTTGAAACGCCACGACATTCCCTACGACGAAATTTTCTTCGGCAAACCCTGGGCCGATGTATACATCGACGACAACGCGCTGCGCTTTTCCTCCTGGAAAGACATTGCGCCCGACGGCTCGAACCTGCCGTCCTCGTCGGAAAGCAAGCGACCCGCCGCCAAAAAATCCGGATGACCATCGTCATTCCCATGGCCGGGCGCGGGCAACGCTTCGTGGACGCCGGCTACCGTGTGCCCAAGATGCTCATCGAGGCGCACGGCAAGTCCCTCCTGCAATGGAGCGTGGATTCCTTGCCTCTGAACTTGTGCGAGAAGCTCATCTTCATTGGCTTGCAAGAACACGAGCGGGAATTTGCCCTTTCACAGCACATTCGACGTTGGTATGGCCAGGGTCCGCAGCTGGAGTTCGTCTTTCTTCCCGGCGTGACTGGCGGCCAGGCCGAAACCGTGCTCACCGCCCGGTCATTCATCCCCGGTAAAAAGCCCTTGTTGATTTTTAACATTGATACCGCCTTCCACTCTTCCACCCTCGCGCGGGCTTTGATGGCCAGAGACAACGACGGCGTGCTGGGCGCGTTTGTCAGCCACGAACCGCGCTTCAGTTTCGCCGGTGTGGACAGCAACGGCCAGGTGACTCTCGTGATGGAAAAGGAACCCATTTCCGACAACGCCTTGACCGGCCTCTACCATTTCCATCGCGGCGCCGATTTTCTCGCCGCCGCGGATGCCGCCGTCAAAGACAACGCGCGTGTTAAAGGCGAATTCTATGTCGCGCCCTTGTATAATTCTCTCATCGCCCTAGGCCGGCGCTTCGTCCTCGACCACTGCGACGCCCATTACATCCTCGGCACCCCGGATGAACTGAAGACATTTCTCGCCCTCCCCGCCGCAGAAGTGCGCCGTGCCCTGGCGCAAAAATCATGACCGGCGCGCCGGAAATTGCCTACTGCCTGCCGACGTTCAATTCCTCGGCACGCATCGAACGCTGTCTACGCGGGGTCCTGGCCCAGCAAACGGCCTCGCGCGAAATCCTGCTCGTCGATAATGCCTCAACTGATGACACCGTCGCCAAAGCGCGTGCCCTGCTCAACGGAATTCCCGGAGCGCGGATCGTCGTCAACGAAACAAACATCGGTCGCATCGAAAACTGGAACCGCTGCCTCGAACTCGCGACGGGCCGTTATATCAAATTCGCGCTCGCCAACGATGTGCTTTTGCCCGGCGGCGCAAAAATGCTGCTCTCCGTCGCGCAGTCCAATCCCGGCGCCACCCTGATTTGTTCCAAACAACGCGATGTGGAGGTCGTCCCCGCAGTCCCCGAAGCCGCGCCGGCCAATTTTTCCACCAAAATCTTCACTTCCAGCGAAGCATTGAACCATTTTTGCCAGGCCAGTAATGACTCCGGCGGCCTCGGCGGTATGTTAATCGACGGTGATTGCGTCCGCCAGCACTCTTTGCGCTTCCCCACGAAAATTCCCTTCTGGGCTGATTTCCATTTCGTCATCGAATTGGCGGCTCGCGGCAAAACCGTCTATGTCGATGCCGCCTCCTACCTCTTCGACAAAAGTGTTAAAAGCCGTTTCGCCCTCTCCGGCACCGGCGCCAACAGCAAGTCGTTATGCTTCGAAGCCCGCGAATGCTCGCTCTTGCTCGCCAAATTATTGTCCCAACACGGCTCGGAGCCCTGGCGCGGCTTTGAATTCCTCCACTCCATTTACACCGGAGCCAGCTGGTATGGTGAACAGCCCACCATGAGCTGGCGCGAAACACTGGCACTTTTCGCGGACGCCGGCCCCTACAAATCGAGCGCCTTGAAGTACCGCTGCTGGCGAAGTTTTGGCCGAGCGGAACATTTCCTCAAGCGCGCTCTTTCCAAACTCGGCCTGTACCATTACCCGTGGGAAAAGAAGTCAGCCGCTGAATAACCGCCCCCCCCGCAAACATTTCCGCGCAAAATGCAATTTGCCCGTAGCGTCATCCAACTCCTCTCCTCCCGGCCCAATTATTGGCCCTGGGTGCTGTGGCTGCCGCTGTTTTTGGGATTGTGGGCGATAAGCCGCCAACCCTCCAGCGAAATTCTTCTTAACCGTCTGCGCTGGGTGGCGCCGGCGCTCGGATTGCTCATGCTCGCGGTTTTCGGCTGGTTCAACTGGGTCTTTTTGCGCAGCCCGCTTTATCTCGGACCCATGAGCCATCTCCAGCCGCAAATCGCGGATGCGTCGTGGTATTTCGCCACCGGGCGGCCGGTTTATCATGGAGCGGATTCCGCTGAAGTTTACAATCTCCTGTATGGGCCCTGGCTCTATATCATCACCGGCGCCTTCGAGAAAATTTTCGGCGCCGGGATTTTTTCCGCCAAACTCGGTGGCGAACTGGCCGTGGGCGCTTCCGTGCTGTGGTTGTTTTTTATTCTACGAAAGAAAGCCGGCAATGGCTTCGCCCTGTTGGGAACCGGCTTGTTCGCCGCCTTGCTCATGGCGCTTGACCCGGTCGAGAGCCTCGTTCGCGCCGATGTGTTTATTGTGTTGTGCGTGGTCGCCGGTTGCTGGGTCGCGCCATCACGCTCCAAATTCGCGCCGGTCGCTTTCGGCATTCTAGCCGGAATTTGTTTTAACCTTAAAATCCATTCGCCCGTCTATTTTCTGCCACTCCTTTGGGTGGCCTGGCAATCGGGTCACCGCCTCAAAAGCCTCCTCGTCGCCACCGTCTGCGCTGCCGCCACCGCCCTGCTTCCTTTTGTTATTTTTCCCAATATCTCTTTGCGAAATTATTGGTGGACGTTGCGCACCGCCGGCGCGCACGGCCTGGACCCCAATCGCTTCCTCGACAGCCTGGAGTGGTTTTTCCTGCTCGTGCTGCCGATTGCCGCCGTGGCCACGCTGGCTTATACCAAAAAACCACGCGAGGCCTCCGCCGCGCTTAATAAACTTTTGCCGTTCATTGGTTTGATCTTTGCCACTTTCATCGTACTGCTTCCCTTTGCCTCCAAATTCGGCTCCGGCCCGCATCACCTCTTGCCGTTGCTCGTGATTCTGCTGCTCCTGGTCGCAGAAATTGTCCCGCTGGGCGGACCCTGGCTCGGTGGCCGCTCTCTTCCGATCCTTGGCCTGCAAGCAGCGTTGTTTTCCTGGTTGGTCGCTTGCTTCATCGTCGGCCTCATTCGAACTTATCAGGATACCGCTTGGCTGAAAGACCGCGCCCCGTGGGCTCAAAGCGTCAACACGGATATCGATCAAATTCTGGCGAAATATGGCCCCACCAGCGTCGTCCTGATGGGCGTCGGCGGCGAACGGGATTACATCGTCACCTTTTTCCGCACCAAGCTGGTGTTCGCGGGAATGCCGGACGGCATCGAAGCCGGGCCACTGATGGAATTTGCCTTTGCCGGTAATTCCATCGCCAACCTCACCCGGCTCATTTCCACGCTCAATCACGATTACCCCGGCAAAAAAATCCTCTGGCTCGTGCCCAAGGGCAATCTGCCTTTTTCGATGTCCACCATGTACGCCCTCGTCATGCGCGGCGATTACCAGCCGCACCCGCCCTTGTTCGACGAAACCTTCCGCTCTACTTTTGCGCAAAACTTCCACTCCGTGGACACCACCGCATTCTACGACCTCTATTCCAACTGAGGTTCCTCCTTCGCCATGCAAATCTCCGTCCTCATCTGCGCGCATAACTCGCGCCGGGATTATTTGGAGCAAACGCTCACGGCCTTGCGCGCGCAAAACTTGCCGCTGGCCGAGTGGGAATTGGTCATCGTGGACAACGCCAGCGCCCCACCCCTGGCTTCATCGGTGGATTTGCGCTGGCACCCCAACGCCCGCGTCATCGTCGAATCCACCCTCGGCCTGACTCCCGCCCGCTTGCGAGCCATCCGTGAAGCGAAAACCGATCTACTTGGATTCGTGGATGACGACAACGTCCTCGCGCCGGATTTTCTGGCTGAAGCCGTCCGGTTGGCCAAGACTCATTCCTATCTCGGTGCATTTGGCAGCAGCATTCGCGCCGTCTATGAAAAAGAACCCGCCGGTGTCACTCGCGAATGGGTTTGGCTGCTCACCGTGGGCGAATTCCAACATGAGCGCTGGTCGAACCTCGGCGTCGCAGGCGGCGATGTTTTCACGCTGCCCAGCGGCGCGGGCCTCGTCATTCGCGCCCAGGTCGCGCAGGAATACGCCCGCCTTACTCTCGCCGACCCTTTGCGCGCCGGCCTCGACCGCCGCGGCGCGGACCTCACCGGCTCGGGTGATCGCGATTTGTCCGCCGCCAGCCTCCGTCTAGGCCTCGGCACCGGAAAATTTCCCAGCCT
>Ga0206855_10277_pt1 | contig 14573 bp, 12 predicted proteins | sample Alteio_BWOrgCont_51_FD_152637 | JGI IMG/M metagenome (GOLD analysis project Ga0206855, IMG submission 152637) | Enriched cells from forest soil in Barre Woods Harvard Forest LTER site, Petersham, Massachusetts, United States -... | ecosystem: Environmental > Terrestrial > Soil > Temperate forest >...
GAAACACCGGGTAAAACAACCAGGGTAATAGCTGTATCTGTGCCTGCCCGCCCACCACGCCGGTTGACACCGGTATCTGCGCACAATTCATATCAGCTATCAGGTCATAATTAATGCGGATGCCATAGGTAAAAAGTTGGTCGTCGAGGTTAAGGTCTTTCGGAAACGACAGTTCCTCACCCCCGTGTCTTCGCAGGCTGTCCAGTTCGGCGTTTACCTGGTCGATGCACCACAATACCCGGCCGCCATGCATGATATATTGATCAATTTTGAATTTTTCGAGTTCGCTGAATTTTGCATCGGGCTTGGGAACGATCAGCAGGTTGATATTCATTATATCGCTTAGCCTGGTGGCTTTTAAATCTATCCTGTACACATCATATCCATCCGACAATGCTTTCATCGCACCATTCAGTTGCTGGTTGGTTAGCTCATGGTGCCCGGTGCTAAATGCGATTACCGGTTTGCCGCCAGCAGCGGCATTTTTTATGGCTGATGAAAATGCAGACTCGAGGTTTTGTACCGAGTTATTTAAAGCCTCTTCATCCGAAAGCCCAATTTCCGATTGTAATAAATTTACGGCGATCTCTTTGCCGTTACAGCTTACCAGCGCACCAGGGACAATCAACTTTTGGATGAGGCCATCGTCGGTTTTTACGCTCAAATTGCTGGGCTGTATCCCTTTTTCTATCAGGTTTTTTATCTCCTGCTGTTGGTCTTGCTCATTCAAACCTTTTAGGGGATTTTTAAATTCAAACTGCAGCATGCCGTGGCTGTACGCCTGCAGATTGCTTAGCATGTCATGGGTTTCCCGCTGCAGCCTTTTCATCCCTCCGGGGAAATTATCGCCCTGTAAGTACACTGTCACCTTAACCGGCGATTGCAGTCCGTACATGATGCCCCGACTCGCCTGCGATATGGTGAACCGTTTTTCTTTGGTAAAATCGAAGCGGGCAAAAGTTAAGTTTGAAATAATTACCAGCAATATCAAAACGCCGATTACCGCGCCGAAAAATTTCCCATCCTCCCCTTTTAAGCTTTTTTGCCGTTGCCGTATCAGCACAAAAAGTGTGAGGCAGATAAATATGCCCGTAACAACGATAAAATAGCTCAAGTCACGGGTATCAAGCACACCACGGCTCACTGAGTCGTAGTGCTGGGTTATCCCCAAATTCTCCAAACTAAGGTTTTGCAGGGAAAGTATCTGCCCCAGCGAATCAAACCCGCTGTAAAAAAAGAAACATAGAAACACCGCGACGGTAAAAGCGATGATCTGGTTTTTACTGATGGACGATGCAAACAAACCAATTGCACAAAACCCGGCCCCCAGTAAAAACAAACCGATATAAGAGCCTATAACGCCGCCCGTATCAATATTCCCCTGAGGCGTACCCAGCACATAAACAGAGTAATAATAAACCAGGGTTGGCACCAACGCAAAAAACACTATTAAGAGGCTGGCAAAGTATTTACCCAACACAATTTGCCAGTCGGTAAGCGGACGGGTAAGCAGTAATTCGAAGGTACCTTCTTTCCGTTCTTCGGCTAAGGACCGCATGGTTATTGCCGGTATCAGGAACATAAAAAGATAAGGTGCCGTGCTGAAAAGGCTGTCTAAGCCCGCATACCCATAGTTCAGGATACTGGTATCCGGGAATACCCATAAAAATAATCCTAATACCAATAAAAACACCCCGATAGTAACATATGCTACCAGCGAACTGAGGTATGATGTAATTTCTTTTTTTAGTATGCTAAGCACGGATATTTTTTGTAAATGTTGGCAGATGTGGCAATAAAATTAGTCCCTGATAACGGCTACAATATTAATATAAAAGTTAAACCTTTTTAACCACCTGCGAACAATTTTAAACTACACTATTCAATTTTAGTATTTACAGCCGGGGCAATCACTTCCGCTTTTTTAATCCAAACCTGTACGCCAGGCGCAGTGCAACCTGGCTAACAGTACCTCCGCTTTCAACACGGCCTTCGTATCTTAATCCAATATCAACCGTTCCTTTGTGTTTGCTGGTAGGCGCCGAAAAGCCTATTATTGGCGCGTAGATGAACGCGTTTTTTTCTGCTGAATAATTGCCATTAACATCAGTGGATAAACCCAAATCGCCTTCAAAATATCCAATACTGCTGAAATAATATTTCCCGCCCACCTCTACCGGTATATAAGTTGCAGCTTCAAGAGTTCCTGTATAATTAACATTTACAAGGTAATCACTAATCCCTCCGGCGATAACGAAACTAAATTTAGAAGCAGAAACCGGCAGCTCAAGTTTAACCGACGCTCCCACGGTTGACCCGTAAACCTGGCTGGCCTGGCCTGTCGGCAAACCAAATTCGCCGCCGATGCTAAGCTGCGCTACAGGTTTTGTTTGGGCATGACTGCTAAAAATTGAACCGGCTAAAAGAACTACAAATAGTAAAATTTTATTCATGTGTGATGGGGTTTTTAACAAACATAAATAAATATATTGATAGCCTTTCACCTTGGTAAGGCTAATAAAAGCATTAAACTAATTCCACTTCTTTATCCTCTAATTCGACCGATATTTTAATTTTTGCATTCAATGCTTTAAATATCCTTGATAATAAAGCTATGCTGGTATTATTATACCCTTTTTCACGTTTCCTTATTTGTGATTTTTTTACCCCAACAAGCTCCCCTAATTCTTGTTGTGATAGGTTTCGTTTTTTTCTTGCACCTTTAATTAAGTCTTGGATAATATCCATTCTTAATTCAACTTCATAAAGATCCCGTTCATCAGTACCTGGCTTCCCTATAGTATCGTCTTTATATTGCTCCAATGTTTTCCCTTTTTTCCGATTGCCGGGAAGGCTAACAATCGGTCCGTCTAATTCTGCTGAATCGAATGCGGGCGATTTTCTTTTTTCCATTTCAATTTGCGTTATCCCATTTAATAGCATCATCACAAATTGTGATGATCGATTGAGTTTAGGGGTATGTCATCACAATTTGTGATAACATACATTATTTTCGGATGCTTCACAAATTATGACCACATACCTTACCATTAATTAAAGCCCAAGTCAATTTCAATAATTAATTGGTCAGTTTTATAAAAATATTTTCCAGTGTTTTTCCCTTATTCTTACCTCGCAACCCATCTAATGTATCATCCGCCACAATTTTTCCTTTATCGATGATAATCACATGATCGCACACCGCCTCCACCTCCTGCATAATATGGGTTGATAAAATAACGGTTTTTGTTTTGCCAAGATCAAGTATAAGCTGGCGGATGCCTATCAACTGGTTAGGGTCGAGTCCCGAGGTAGGTTCATCGAGGATAAGCACCTGCGGATCATGCAAAATTGCCTGGGCCAGGCCTACGCGCTGCCGGTAACCTTTTGACAACTGCCCTATTTTTTTATGCTGCTCGGGACCAAGCCCGGTCTGCTCAATAATGTCAGCAATGCGCTTTTGGGGTGATGGCATTTGATGGATGGCCGCAATAAACGCCAGCGACTCCTTTACATACATATCCAAATAAAGCGGATTGCTTTCGGGCAGGTAGCCGATATTGCGTTTTACTTCAAGCGGTTGCTTTTCAATGTCGTATCCGCATACCGATGCTTTACCGTTGGTTTGCGGTATAAAGCATGTAAGTATTTTCATGGTAGTTGATTTGCCTGCGCCATTTGGGCCCAAAAAGCCCAATACACCCGGCTTTGCGCTAAAACTAATGCTGTCAATAGCTTTTTGCGCGCCGTAAACTTTTGATAATGATTCAACAAGGATACTCATAGTTCAAAGGTATTTTTTTATTTCGGAATTCGGATTTTCGATTTCGGAATTGTTTTTGCTTGAGTAGAATTTAAGAATATCATGGATGCTAACCCGTGTTCAACATATCTTTAAAATCAACAAAATCCTCAAATTATTTTAATCAGCGGTTCAGGCTTTGTCACCCAAAAATCAAAGTGTTAACAACGGCAGATTGGGGATAATTTAATTGTCATATTGTCAGGTATACAATTGCGGCAAGCTATTTGAATAGTATATATTTGTAATACATAAAATTTAAAAAATAAAATCATGGCTTTAGAAATAACTGATGCAAACTTTGACGAACTCGTCCTTAAATCTGATAAACCAGTTCTTGTTGATTTTTGGGCAGAATGGTGCGGACCTTGTAGAATGGTTGGCCCTGTAGTTGAGGAAATTGCAAAAGAATATGATGGCAAGGCGGTTGTGGGTAAAGTAAACGTTGATAATAATCCTGGCATATCAACAAAGTTTGGTATCCGAAATATACCAGCTCTGCTGTTCTTCAAAAATGGCGAAATTGTTGACAAACAAATTGGCGCCGTTCCAAAATCTGTTTTGGCCAACAAATTAAACGCACAATTAGTTTAATTACTGTGTGATTTCACCGATTAAGAAGGGATTGCACCGATTTTATTAATGATAAATCGGTGCAATCTTTTTATATAATCAAACATAATTTGTGTATCATAATATATAATCGATCCAATCGTAATATATTAATCGGTGAAATCATAAAAACAAAATCGGTGTAATCACAAAATATAATCGGTGAAATCATAACTATGTTAAACGATGATCAGGAAATAAGGCAATTAGCCAACCTGGAATTATTAGCCAGGCAGGTTGTTGAAGGTTTTATAACCGGCTTGCACCAAAGCCCTTTTCATGGTTTTTCGGTTGAGTTTGCCGAGCACCGCCTGTATAATAACGGGGAATCGGTAAAAAACATCGACTGGAAATTATTCGCCCGCACCGATAAGTTGTTTGTTAAACAATTTGAGGAAGAAACCAACCTGCGCTGTTATTTACTGCTGGATACGTCTTCATCCATGAATTTTCCGGACAAAGGCATCAATAAACTTCAATTTTCGGTATATGCTATAGCATCCCTCATGTACCTGTTTAAAAAGCAAAGGGATGCATTTGGCTTGTGCCTTTTTTCGGATAAGATAGACTGGGTCAGCCAGGTAAAATCTACTTCCAAGCATTTATTTTACCTGTATGCCGAACTCGAAAGGGCATATAATAACCCCAAAGCAAATACGTCTACCGATATTACCGGGGTATTGCACCATATTGCAGGGCAGGTCCATCAACGCTCGATGGTTATTATTTTCAGCGATATGCTCGAAAACAGTGTGAGCTCCGAAAAATTGCAATCCTTGTTTGCTGCAATTCAGCATTTAAAATACAATAAGCACGAAGTGGTTATTTTTAATGTGAATGACAAGCACAAAGAGCTTGATTTTGATTATGACAACCGGCCCCATCATTTTATCGATATGGAAAGCGGCGAGCAAGTAAGGGTGCATCCAAACAAAATCCGGGCCTCGTACCTGGCTTCCCTGCAAAAACACCGGCACGAACTTGAATTAAAATGTGCGCAATACCATATCGATATTATAGACGCCTATATTGAAGATGGCTATCAAAACGTCTTAAAATCGTACCTTATCAAAAGAAATAAAATGATATAATAAAAAAAGACTGTTCTTTTCAAAAAACAGCCTTAAAAGGGGTAAAAAGGGAACTAAAACTTCGCTGCCAATGTATTAATACATTATGAAGATTTGATGAAGTTATGTTAACCTGCTGAACGCCAACCTGATTGTGGTGCCTTTATCTTTAGTTGAAATTATTTGAATCCCGATTTCGTGAAATGCAGTTATGCTTTTCACAATTGCAAGCCCCAGGCCATAACTTTCCTTTTCTTCCGTATCAAATTTTTCGAAACGATTGAAAGCCTTTTCAATTTGATGTGCATCCATTCCGATCCCGGTATCGGTTATTTCAAGGATATATTTGTCAGGCAATAGCTGGTCAGTTACTGTTATACTCCCAGCTCCATGGTTGTATTTAATTGAGTTGTTTATAATATTAAATAGTAAAGTATGCATGAGGCTTTGATTGCCCTGAATTGAATACTTATGTTCTGAGCTATTATTGAAAACTATATTTTTATCTTCCATCCTGTCTTCCAACTCACCGTAAACTTCATTTATAACATAGGCAATTTTTACTGTATCTTCTTTGGCAAACTGGTGGTTTTCAACCTTCGAAATTAACAGAAGGCTGTTTATAATAGATTTTAACCGATTTAGCGTTTTAAGCGATGCAAATATTTTATTCTCGCTGTCTTCTGTTAATTTTTCGTGCAGCAATACATTTTCCAGCCGCGAGCTTATGATTGAAATGGGGGTTAACAACTCATGCGAAACATTGGCTATAAATTGCTTTTCGAGGATAAACAGGTTGGCAATCTTTTTCATCAGCGCGCTTATGCTATCGTCAAGCAGCTCAAAATCCTGTGTGCTGGTTTTAACCTTTTCATAGTCAAAATTCAAAGGATCATTCACTTTTATCAGCTTTCGGTCGATAATGCGGTAAAAAGGAGTAAACAGGTATTTGGTGAATATAAGGTCGATTACTAAAGTGAGCGATAATGCCAGCACCAGCATCAACAGGGTAAACTCTTTAATGGTTTGTTTTAACTGCAGCACGGTGTCCATCGAATCCCCTATTTCGAGTAAATAGCTATGGTTTTTAAAACTGAAAATATAGGTTAAAATAAGGTACGTATCCGTGCTTTGCTCAATAGTCCTCCGCTGTGTACTAAAGTTTTGCTGGGGTTGCCGGTTAGCCTGATTGTGTATAGGCTTTAAAAGAATGTACTCTTCTTTAAAAATATTGTAGTCGATAAAACTTTGTTGTTGGTTTAATATCTGGCCGATCTCTTTTGATGAAAGATGATTAATCAATTCATCTTTTTTCTCCTCAAGCCTCGATGTGATGTGGTTATAGGTAATATTCTCCAGCGTTAACAAAATCACCAGGCCTGTAAATACAATAATGGCCAGCTTCGTCAGCGTATTATATAAAGCCAGTTTGAATTGGAGTTTCATGTTAATTGGTTGATTGAGTTAGATTAAGTTGATTAAGTGAGTGGTTTTTTATTATTTAGGAAATATGATTTAACAAATGATGACCTAATCAACTACTCACTTAATCAACTACTCACCTAATCAACCAAACACTTAAATATTCACCCTATACCCAATACTTCTAACCGTTTCAAACCAGTCAACAGGTTCATGTTGCGACAGTTTTTTTCTCAGGTTTTTTACATGCACGTCGACAAAGTTCGAATCTGAATTGATTTCAAGCACATCACCCCAAACATGCTCGGTTAAATTACTGCGGGATATCACCCTGTTTTTATTTAAAACAAGGTAATTGAATATTTCAAATTCCTTTTTAGTTAAGTTAATCCGCTCTTTATTATAATGCACCGTACGGTTTTGTATGTTGATTCGAAATTCTTTTATTTCGATATCATTGCTTTCCAGTTTGTGCTTGCGCCTGGTTATGGCGTGTATGCGTGCTAAAAGTTCATTCAACGAAAATGGTTTTGCTAAATAATCATCGGCGCCCTGTTCAAGGCCGAGTACCCTGTCGTCCACGGCGCCTCTTGCAGTGAGTATAATAACGGCATCATCCCGCTCTTTTAAATTTTTTAGCAGTCGCAACAATTCGAACCCGTCGCCATCCGGCAAACTCAGGTCAAGCAATATAAAATCGTAATTATTAACGAATATCTTGTCCTCGCCGGATTTTTTTGTACGGGCATGCTCAACCGTAAACCCTTCGTGACTCAAAAATTCATCAATTTCCAGAGCCAAACCTTTTTCGTCTTCTACAATCAGTACATTCATGGGCAGGCAATTTACAAAACTTGGTGGTATGTTGTTGAAGTGGTTGTAAGGTTGTAAGGTATAAACTTTTACAACCTTTACAACTTATTTCAACTTTTTACAAGTTACTTCAACTTATTTCAACCTTTACAACTCATTTCAACTTTTTATAACCATTTCAACCTTTTACAACTAAATCCAACAAAAACGTTCGTAAAATTGCAGCAATCAATTTTGAGGCAATTCTGTTAACAAATAAAAATACTTTATATGAGGCTTTCCATTGAACGTAAACCCGTCAGGATAAACCCTGATCCGAAGCGTGTAATTGCAAGATTTTTTTTTATCGGTAACGATCGTGCTAAAGAACTGATTATGCGCGTAATGGGCATCAGCGAAGAAACTGTTTTCGGCATAATTTCACCTTTATTACAGGAATATTCCAAGCGGCACAGGAATATAACCCGCATATTAGACCGCAACTGCAGTAAGTTAAAACCACTTTTTAATGAATTAAAAATTGATTATAAAAAGTTGACTGTATATCGCAAATTACTTATTGGCACCTATTTTACGCACGAATACTCTATCGAATCAGCGGCATTTTTTAATCCTTCGATAGTTGAAGACCCGGACCAAACAGAATTGCAGGAAGGCAACAAAAGGGTGATCATCAGTTTCAGGGCTGTTGGCGAGGGGCATATTTCATCAATTACTTTCAGGCGGGCTTTGCTCGACAAGGATAATAACATTACAGTTTTACCGGCTGGCAATTATATCGACGAAGCCGAAATTGTTCGGAACGAGGTTTACAACAGGAAATTGTTTTTTGAAAAAGCGGCTGTTAATCATACAAATATTGCTTTATTAAAAGAGCTGGAAGCAAAGCTCGATCCTCACTTCGAATATTCAACCCTGAGGAAGGCGATTATGGAGTCGGAGAATTTGAATGACAGCCATTTTAAAAAACTTGAGTACGACCAGGTATTATGGCTGGCCGACTCCTATTACGAGATTTCCTTTTCTTTCGATACTGATATTTCCGATCGCGTAATTTTCCCGATATCTGAATTTGAAAGCAAAGGGATTGAGGATGCAAGATTTGTAAAGTTTAAAAATGACGATGAGCTTTGTTATTATGCTACCTATACTGCCTATGATGGCGCACTGATAATGCCAAAGTTATTACAAACAACCGATTTTTATACCTTTAAAATGATGCCCTTATACGGCGAAGGCGCTCAAAACAAAAACCTCGCTTTGTTCCCGCGTAAAATTAACGGCAAATACGCCATGATATCGCGCATTGATGGCTGCAACAATTATATCATGTATTCTGATAAAATAAATATCTGGGAAAAACCGGTTATGTTACAGCAGCCTAAATTCACCTGGGAATTTATACAGATAGGCAATTGCGGTTCACCCATTGAAACCGAAGACGGCTGGATTGTAATAACACATGGAGTAGGCCCCATGCGCAGGTACGTGTTGGGTGCAAGCTTACTTAAGCTGGATGACCCATCAATTGAAATTGGCCGTTTAAAAGAGCCGCTGCTTATACCAAACAGCGACGAACGCGAAGGCTATGTCCCCAATGTCCTCTATTCCTGCGGTTCAATTGTTCATAATGGCAAGCTTATCATTCCTTATGGGGTATCCGATTCGTCATCCGCATTCGCCCAGGTCGACCTCGACGAATTGATCACTAAGCTTAAGGAGGATGGGGTCGAATAAAGTAAATAGAGAGCAATGTACACTTTTATATACAATATTTGGAGCACTTGATTTATTGTCCGCAATTTTAGTTTAATTTAGTGATTAAACCGAAGCCTTATAATCATAGCGTTTCAATTATTGTTTTTCTGTAAAACCCTCTTTTTGATGCATGCATTGGCTTTTTTTGTAATTGGATAATATCAGTGGGCTGATAATCTGATTAGGGTGGAAAACATCCGGTAATTGTGGAAAGGATATTATAATAAAAACAGGATTTGGCATAGCCATTGTTTATTGAATAAGCAGCTGACAATCCATTCGCAAAACTTTATTTGGCGTATCTGTTTGACAGTGTGACTGTTATAAAAAAAATTGTAAAAAAAATAATTAAAGCGATGGATCATTTTAGGGAGATTAAAAACAATTTGAAATGGCATAAAGAAGGCAAATTTGAGGTTGTGCTTGTTAACGGGATAATAACCAAACTTAATTTTTGTGAGCCGGGTAAAGGTCCTGAAGATACGGGTAAATGCCTTACATCAACCAGTTACAAATTCTTGCAGGCTGTGCATGCCTGCCTGGGTGATTTGTTTACATTTATAGACGAGGAGAACAAGCGGCTGGGTTACAGCTATTCCCGCGAAGATGAAATTCCACCGTACAACGAGGACGAAATTTCAGAAAACACTTATTCTATGGCCTCCGAAACTAAGCTACGGCCAATAATTAATTATGCCCACCAGGACGAATTAATAGCCCCTTCAACAGAAAATGAACAATTTATAAGAGATATTGGTTAAATTGTACTTATTAATGCTTTCAGGTTTTCTTAAGCCAATATCTGCTTATAAAGCTGTAGGTAATCTTCCACCATTTTTTCGCTTGAGAATTTTGCTTTTGCCCGGTTATAACAGTCAAGCCGGTTTAAGGCATCGAGCCTGTTAACCGCTTCTACCGCTTCATCAACATTATCCACCAGGAAACCTGTTTTTTTATCGCAAATCAATTCAGGCATCGAACCCCTGTTAAATGCTATTACTGGCGTGCCGCAAAGCATGGCTTCGGCAACGCTCATCCCGAAAGGCTCGTTAAAATTAATAGGATGAAGCAGTGCTGCTGCATTTCCCAAAAGCTCATTCCTTTTTTCCGGGCCGGCAGGTCCTATATATTCTATTTGCGTATTTAATTGTGGCGCAACCTTTTCTCCAAAATAGCTTTCATCCTGTATAATACCTGCTATCAGTAATTTCCGGCCACTTTTTTGGGCGATCTGTACCGCCGCTGCCGTTCCCTTGTCGGGATGTATCCTTCCAAAATATAACAGATAATCATCCGGCTTATCATTAAACGTAAAATCTTTTGTGTCCAGTCCATTATAAACTGTAGCGACATAATTCAATTTGGGGCTGCGGTCGGCATTACTTATGGATACGTAATGGCCAATACGGTTATATTTTTTATACACAGGAATTATCGCCGGTGATGAAAAGCCATGTATGGTAGTAATAACCGGTGTTTTTATTAACCCGGAATATGTAAGCGGCAGAAAATCAAAATTATTATGAATGATATCAAAATCAGCAGCCCGTTCCATCAGGTTACTGATGTGCAAACACTCCAGTACTTTTGCATCCTGGCTGCGGTCTTCTTCATAACCTGTGTCGCAAACAGACAATAGCTTCCCCTTTGTAATGGAATCGCCGGTGGCAAACAACGTTACATCAACGCCCGACTTGATTAAACCTTCTGCAATATTTGACGCCACTTGCTCCCAGGGTCCATAATGTCTTGGAGGCGTGCGCCAGGCAACCGGGGACAAAACTGCAACTTTCATTTAACAGGTTTCAACAAGCCGGCCAATCTTGTTGTATTCATATTCCAATTCAAATGCTTTTAAAACAGTTAAATGCGAAATCAGGTAAGCTAATGTGCTCTCGGCGCCCTGGTTACGGTTAATACCGGTTGGCAATAAACCATCGCAGCAGCCCTTGGTTTCGTGGTCATATAAGGGTGCGCGCAATGTATTTTCGCCCAGGAACCATTTGTAGCTCAAAAACATTTTTTCGATATACTGTGGTTTGCGGAATATTTTATAGGCCTGGAAATGCATCAGCACCATCGCCATTGTTTCGATAGCCTGCTGATCGAACGCGGGAAATGTGCCACCCCGGTAATACCAGCCATCATTACCTACCGGACTCAAATAACCGCTTGACAAGGTAAGCCGATCTAAAAATGCCATTGTTTTTAGGGCAACGTGTTTAGCCTTTTCATTGCCGGTTATTTCGCAGGAGTGTAACAGCGCAAGCGGTAGTATACCATTATCATAGGTCATTTTTTCTTCAAACCATTGCCAGTCGTCCGATTGGTTGCTTTCATAGGCATCAATTAAAGGTTGGGTAAGCCGTACCAGTTCGGTAACCATACCCTCATCACTGGGTACAACCTGCAGGTACGAACTTATGCCGATAATAGTATTTGCCATTCCCCTTAAATGTTTTAATGCTTTAAAATGCGGGAACGACTTGTGAAATATCTCCATAGCAAACTCCCGGTACGAATTACTTGATGCGCAGCCTATTAAATGGCCCAGGGCCCAAACCGTGCGCCCGAATGAATCTTCGGACCCAACTTCGTCAAGGTATTGCCGGTTAAAGCTTAAAAAGTTACGAAAGTTGCCATCTTCCGTTTGCATATAGTGAATATAACTCAGGTATACCGGCAACAGTTCAAACGCTTCTTTGCTTTTATTGCGCTGGTAGGCCATCAGCGCCATTATTAAAGCCCGTGCGTTATCATCAAGACAATAGCCTTCCTTCAAATTGGGGATCCCATATTTGGCATGCTGAACAATCCCCGTATCATCGGTTAAGCGCAACACATGTGTTAAACTAAATTTTGGCATTATTTCGGGGTCAACAATGCTGTTCCTTAATATTTTGTCACTAAAGTCGAATGTTGTACATGCCTCCCTTGCCGCTTTTATATATTCGGCGCCGATTACCGGCCAGCGCAGGTGCAAACCATACTCGTACGCATTTCGCTTTAACTCATTAAGCAGGTGTTTTTGATCGAGTAATTCAATTACAGTACCGGCCAATGCTTCCGTATTCCTGAAATCAAACAGACGGCCCCGGTTGTCTGCCAGCAATTCTGTTGCATGCCAGTAAGGCGTTGATACAATGGCCGCTCCTGCGCCAACAGCGTATGATAAGGTGCCGCTGGTGATCTGGGCTTCATTTAAATAAGGCGTTACATAAATTTCGGCGGCCGATAGATAGTTTACCAGCTCTTCTTCGGACACAAACTTATTGATAAAACTGAGATGCTTTGATACGTTTAACTGCGCAGCCAGGCTTTTAAGATGGTCCCTGTATTCCTCTCCCGAACTTTTTATTACGCCCGGATGTGTATTGCCCAATACAACATAGATAATATCAGGATGCTTTTCAACTATTTTTGGCAATGCTTTTATAACTGTCTCCAACCCCTTGTTGCGGCTGATTAGTCCGAATGTTAACAAAACCCTGTGGTTTTTAAATTGGGTTAAGTTTTTAACCGGATTATCTGCGGTTGCCTCAACATCAGGTACACCGTGTTCAATTATCTGGATTTTATCAGCTGCAATATCGTAAATAGTGGTTAAAAACTCAAGGGCCCGCTGGCTCATCACAACTATCTTTGACGACTGCTCGGCTATCTCACGGATAATGACCCGCTGAACGTAGCTCGGATTTCTTAAAACGGTATGTAAAATTGATATCAAAGGTTTTTCGAGCCGGTTAAGCAAGGGAAGAATATAGATACCGCTTTCCCCGCCATATATCCCAAACTCATGTTCCATTATACAAACATCGGCGTTGCTGGTGTTAATGTAATTGGCTGCCCGTATATAATCTTTTTGATGATTTTGACGGATAACATATTTTACTTCTTCGGGATATTCATATTCCTGCAAGCTTTCCGAATCATTTAAAGCTACCACAAAGCCCCCCTGTAACAAAGATTTACATTCCGGAAAATTTGAACTTACTGCACACATTAAATTTTGATTAAATGTTGCAATTCCACATTCACGCGGAGGATATGTTGATATATAGGCTATTTTCATGATTTACGGAAATGTTATATTTATTAACACCTTGTTTAATTTATTGTTTAATGGTTTGACTTAAAAAAAGTGCAATATGACCAAAAAGGCTATGTTTAGGCAGCATTTAGGCCGTTTTCATAGTATATCCGATGTTTTGCACAAACCGTACCAATTAACTCAACCGATACATTGAGGGATTGTAATATTGTTGGGATGATGGCGGATTGGGGTATTGTTTCAGCATGGGGCCGAGTTTACTCACCCGATCTGCGCTTCGCTGGATCACCCTCTCTACGGCAAGCCGTAAAGAGGGTTGAGAAAGGATTCCGGAAGCAGTGGTGTATTATTGCTAAAAACATGGCGGCGAGTTTACTCACCCCGACATCGCTTCGCTTGTCGACCCTCTACGGCGAGCCGTAAAGAGGGTGAAAAAGATTTTATTTTATAAGTGCTCTTTGATTTTATTCAATACAGTCTGGGTATCATTAAGTATCTCAATGTTATCAAATCTAAGTATTGTCAACCCTAAGGCTACTAATACCTGGTCACGGTGTTTATCATAGTCCTTTTTAAGCAGATGGATAGGGCCATCAGCTTCGACTACTAATTTTGCATTATGACAATAGAAGTCAGGAATATAACAGAGATTTCTACCAAATGCGAAAGTAACAAATATAGGATGTTGCCTTAAAAACTTTTGCCCTGTTAGTTGCCTGTTTCGCAGATGATACCATAAAACTTTTTCTGCCGGAGTTTCCTGCTGCCTTAATTCCCGGCAAAATTCAATGATAGTTGGCATACCGAAAGATAAAAAATATTTTTTCAATCATCCTAAATCCTCTTTACGGCTCGCCGTAGAGTAGAGTGGACGAGCGAAGCGAAGTCCGGGTGAGTAGACTATGCGCCATGCGATTATTCAAACTCAAATTTCTTCACCCTCTTTACGGCTCGCCGTAGAGAGGGTGGGCGAGCGAAGCGAAGTCCGGGGGAGTAAACTACGAGCCATGCAGGCATCACCCGCGTTCAATACCCCACCGCTTCC
>Ga0206855_10278_pt1 | contig 14568 bp, 6 predicted proteins | sample Alteio_BWOrgCont_51_FD_152637 | JGI IMG/M metagenome (GOLD analysis project Ga0206855, IMG submission 152637) | Enriched cells from forest soil in Barre Woods Harvard Forest LTER site, Petersham, Massachusetts, United States -... | ecosystem: Environmental > Terrestrial > Soil > Temperate forest >...
AAGCTTTGGCGCTAGCCAGAGTGGAGAGGTTAGTGAAATACCACCCTGATGTATCTGTGTTTCTAACCCAGCATCCTTATCGGGTGCGGGGACACGGTCTGGTGGGTAGTTTGACTGGGGCGGTCGCCTCCCAAATTGTAACGGAGGCGCACAAAGGTTCCCTCAGCCTGGACGGAAATCAGGCGGCGAGTGTATAGGCACAAGGGAGCTTGACTGTGAGACGGACAAGTCGAGCAGGTGCGAAAGCAGGTCTAAGTGATCCGGTGGTCCCGTATGGAAGGGCCATCGCTCAACGGATAAAAGGTACTCTAGGGATAACAGGCTTATCCCGCCCAAGAGTTCACATCGACGGCGGGGTTTGGCACCTCGATGTCGGCTCATCACATCCTGGGGCTGGAGTAGGTCCCAAGGGTTCGGCTGTTCGCCGATTAAAGTGGTACGCGAGCTGGGTTCAGAACGTCGTGAGACAGTTCGGTCCCTATCTGTCGTGGGCGTAGGAAATTTGAGAGGATCTGACTCTAGTACGAGAGGACCGAGTTGGACAAACCTCTGGTATACCAGTTGTCACGCCAGTGGCATGGCTGGATGGCCACGTTTGGAGCAGATAACCGCTGAAAGCATCTAAGTGGGAAACTGACCTCAAGATAAGATTTCCCAAGGGGTTAACCCTTGTAAGGGCCGTTGTAGACTACAACGTTGATAGGATGGGTGTGTAAGTACGGCAACGTATTCAGCTAACCATTACTAATTGCCCGATTGGCTTGCTTATGTGTTTATTCTTGTAGCAATACAAGAAATGTTGCATTTACTTTGGGGTTTCAAACCCTCAAGGTTTTAAACACGCAGCTATGGATTGATATCCATAAGTTTACATGAGTGTGTTTGAGTTGCAGCATCACGAATTAGTGACACAACTAAAATTAGCTATGAATTTGAAGCTAAGAAAAGCTATGAATTGAATGTAGCTTGCCTTCTCAATAACGTTATTCGCGTAACGTGTGATACCAGGAATTAACTGCGATGTTAAAATCGCGGTTTAAAGTTTGGGGTGTCCATAGAGCGGGTGAAACACCGGATCCCATTCCGAACTCCGAAGTTAAGCCCCGCATCGGTGATGGTACTGTACGGGAAACCGTGTGGGAGAGTAGCACGATGCCCCATTTTTTTTGTAGGCGCTAGATTGCGTCGTAGTCGAAAGACAACGATTCAGTTTAGCGCCTCTTTTTTTGCCCAAATTTTTAGCTCGTATATTCTTTAGTCTTCGCGATTTTCCATATTTTTTTTCAGTTCCGCAAAGACTTCAGCGATTTTAGCGTCGTCGGGAGCTTCTTGCTCTTGCTCTTCAAAATATGTCTCGAGCGCTGCGCGATCGGCAAAGTTTGCGTGCTCATCTAAATAACTGAGTAGAGTTTCGGCGATGAGTCGTTCCCCTTCGGGGAGTTCTTGCATAGCGGTCTCGAGGCGTTTGGTAGTTTCTTGTGTGGCTTGAGCAGTTTTTTGCGCCGCTTCGGCTTGGTCCGGACGCGGAGACTGATCGACCAAATCGACATGGGGTACGTCATCGACACCGTATTGTTTAACTTTAGGTGTATCGGCCGCCAAGTCCGCAATCTTCTTTTTCACTTCGGGAATTCGCTGGTGAATTCCTTCGACGGGTAATCCAAGCTTCTCTGATGCGTAATACAAGTAACGATATTCTTTTCTTAAACGACGCATGAGTTGGTATCCGGAAAAATTGCTCTTAAAGCGAACTCTGAGAATGGTTTTGATATTGCTGCTTTGTTGCACAAGTTCAGCGGCGGTCGGATAAATGAGAAATTCATTATAAAGATAAATCGTCCATTCGTTTATTTCTTCAAGGGAGGGATCCTCCCACCCCACATTCGTAGCCAGGCCTGTTTTTTTGAGCCCCTCGTTGAAAGTTCCATAGCGCGCAGCAATGCTATGAATAAATTCTTCCATGTCGACGTCGTCCACTCGGAAGCGTTTTTTAATTAATTCAACGGCCGTCTTATTCTTTCTCAGTGATAGTGGATCGAGGTCGACATTTTCTTCCGCGAGGTAATTGAGCACTTCGATGTCGTTGAGTTTCGGCGCGATTCGCTTTTGAAAAGTAAGGGCGCGCATGATGTCGGGAATAGCTTCCCGAGGGCACGGAATCTGCGGAAGGAATTCCCAGCCCCCAAAGATCCTAAAAACATGTTTATGAAGGGCGGGGCCACCCGTCGCTTTGCGGCCCGTCACTGAGGTGAGGATCTGCGCAGTTGCTTCGCTCTCATCGAGCTTCAGCGAATTGGCATCGACGGGAATTCCATGTTCATAGAGCAGTTGAAATGCACGGATGATGCGCTCTTCGGTCCAAGCAGATGCTGATTCAGCATATCGAAATTTTCTACCGGTTTCTCTGCGCACAGTATCGTAATCAAAGCCGGCTTCGCCGACGGCGGCTTCCCAAGTTCCCATATATTTAATGGCGGCCTGCCGCAAATTTGAGGGCGTCAATCCGGCGCGACCAAAATATTCGCAAAGGATCTCTGAAATTTCTGGGTTGAGATTATCTTTCATAAAAACATCGCTGAGCGGTACACCATGATTTTGCAGTAAATCGATGGCTTCGAGGGCCGTCTCTTTGGTCCATATGAATCTTTTTGCGGAGGCTCTCGCCTCAGCATCGAGGCCCGCGGCTCTGAGAATTTGATCGACCGTTTTGAAGCGCGTTTGCGCGAGCAGCGTCACCAAATGCTCGGGCGCTAAATGGATGTCGTCATCGGCTTCATTCAAAAGTTTTTCGATAGCCGCGCGCAACTCGGGTGGGAGATAGCGAAAAGTTTTGTAGTGAAAGTCTAGACCGAGCGGCGCTAATTCTTTTTCGTGTTCTTTTAAAAGCTGAAATGCGGAGATGAGCTTTTGCTCCAAAGGAGAAACGCGATCGCTCAGCGCGACCACCGCTAGTTCCGGCAGATCGGCGGCTCGCAGCGCGCGATCGAGGCTTCCAAATTGGTGCACGGCCGACGCATAGACGTCTCTTGCCGTCGCACTTATTCCACTAGCTTCCGCTATGAGTGCAGTCATAGCTACGCGCGCTTTGTTGAGCGGGCTTCGTCGTAACGTCGAATTCAAATAAGAGGGGGTTAGAGGGTAATCACTTTTGGCCAATGCTTGCAGCGCTTTGATGACGGCTTCTCGAGTATTGAGCACGATCGTTCCGACTCGGCGCGGAGGGATAATGACAGGTACATTTTCTTCTTTGAGCGCGACCCAAGGATCCTTGTAAAATCTAGGCAGCGATCCGGCGAATGCCTCCACGCTGGTATCCAGGCCCAAGCCTTCTTTGAGCGCGAGCTCGATATCGGCTTTGCACTCTGCCGAAGCATGGAGCATAAGTTTGGGCGTGAGCACGGGGCCAAATCCTTCGGCCTCGAGATGGAGCAGAGCTGCTTTGTAAAGTTCTCGCGTCCAGGCAATGTTTGCTTTTTTAGGCGGAGGACCTTCTGGAGAAATTTCTTTCAGAGCACGCTCCAAACCACCAAAATGATAAAATGCGGCTCGAAGTATTTCTGGCCCGTTGGCTTCGATCTGTACTCCCTGCATGATGTAAGTGATGCCCTGTTGAATTGCTGGATTCTTCGACGAAAGCCATTCAAAGGTAACTGCGCGGCGACGTCGCAAAGTTTTTAGCGCGAGCAGGAGTGTGGCTCTGTTTTCATAGAGCGGCCCACTGCTTTGGGCTCGAGTGTCGTGTTCTTGTTCTCGTATACCGAGTTCTTTTGCGGCCGCAGCATAAGTTTCCCAGTACCGTTCGATGAGTGCTTCCATTTCATCGAAGGTGATCGCGATGCCGAGATCTCGCTGAATGGAACTCAAAATATCGCTCCGGCAGGTGAGCGAGCAGCGTGAAAATAAATTATGAGGATCGGGTCGGTAGCCTGCGCGTTCGAGATAAAAAAGAATGCGAATCGCTCGCTCTTTTTCTGAGTCAGAGGGAACTTCACTGAGGACTATGCGGCAGCGGCTTTTTTTTCGCGCAGGAAATAGTTTGTGGGCATGCGCGAGCCCAAGCGTAAGCGCAAAAAAAAGAAGCAGACGATTTTTGGGCACCGGGGTTGAAGCCTAGCACGAGTGACGCGACGGGTCTAAGGTAGGGCGTTGAAATTAGAGGGGTATTTCGGAGATCTAATTCTATTATGTCCGGAGCTTAGCTTCCAGGTTTTCCGTACTTATTGTCCAAAATTAGATTGTTCACTTTATACAGAAATGCATTTTTGAGGTCGTGTGGATATTCTTTGTCGAAATCTGCGAGGACATTTTTCAGATCATCCGGTGCGTTCTTTTTTGTGTCCTCGTAACGATCAATCGTTTGTTTCAGTTGATTGATATTTACCCATGGTTGGAGTTTGAGCATGGCATTGGCTTGGGGAGGCCAATCTATTTGCAAGACATTGATGGTTTTGCCTCTCCACACGCCCATGCATAAAAGTCCTAGACCTTTAGAGAGACAAATGGGGCCTTCCATTCGATCGTTAGAGCCCAAAATTAAAAAAGGTTGGCGAATGTTTTTGGCAAGAGCGTCGATTTTGAATGCTGAATGTGTAGAAAGAATAATGGGAAAAGTATTTGGATTAATTTCCGTAGGATTTAAGGGGGCATCGGGGCTGGAAGCATAAACGGTATAGGCATTTCCTGCATGATCGCGAAGCTCTCGGGGTTTTTGATTTGCTCCCGAATAGACGGCATTTTCTGGTGCCGGAATTTTATATTTTTTTAGCAGCGCAACTTCGTCGGGAGAAAAATGCACGGCATCGCGAGAGTGCTTTTGTGCGGCGGCAATAACTTTTTTAATTTGCTTTGCCTTTATCGGTTCATCATTGGGAAGGAGCACGTCACCGGTATCAAAAATGAAATCGGGCTTCTGAGAGCTTTGGGCAAGTTCTTCAAGGGCTTTTTGACGACGTTTTTGTCCGCCAAACGGAGTGATGGAACAACCGCAATCACTTGAAATTAGGTGAAGATTTCCCCAAAAAGCGATGGTCAAGGTTGAGCTTTTCCGTAAACTGAGTTCTTGGTCAATGGTCTTGGAGTCGATAATTTTTTTATCGACACACGCAGAGACAAAAAGAATCGCAGCGATAGGACAAGCCACTGTGAATGTTTTTCTAAGAAGTATAAAACGAATATTTCTCAAGATTTAAAAAATTTTAAGCGCCGCTGCACTCTTTGACAAGTTCGCGAGCTGCTTCGAGAGTCATTTTCTTCTCATGAACCAATTCTGCGAGAGCTTTGTAAAGCATAAGGTCGGCAGTTGAAGTTCCTTCGGGAACGTCGATGCCCAAAACTTCTTTAATTCGTGTCTTAGCCGCTTCAATTTTAGGCGCGTCGGTCTTTGCGTTGCCCGTCAGGCCAAGTTCTGCTTTGCCGGCATCATGCAACTCTAAATATCTTTTCAGAGCGATAGGATCGTCGGCAATACCTCGGTAAAATTCTGCTTTTGATTTCAGAGCAGTAGGATCCATATCGGCGCCTTCAAAACCCAATTCGCGGAGATTCTGCGCATGTGTTCCAACAAGCTCATTTACAAATTTAACTTGATCGGCAGTCATATTTCCGACAGCGGTATCAACCTGAGCAGCTGTCGACTTACCGTCGTTGGCAAAGGTTCTGTAAAGGTCGTGTACTTGGTCAGCAGATAATTTGAATCCAAGTGGAGCCAGTACTTTTTGGGTTGCCGCAACATGTGCGTCTGCACCGAGCTGAAAGTTTCCATGTGCTACAGCAGCAGCGCCGCCGGCTGTATGGGCAGCATCCGCAGTAGGAGTATTCAGTCCACCGAGTTGAGTTTCTGGCACAAAGGCTACGGATTGGAGTTTTGCATAAACGCCTTGAATGAGCGCTTTTTTGGAAGCCATTTCCGATCTGACGGCATCCGTTTCAAGTGGGTGACCATTTTCATCGACGAGTTCGCCCTCTTTGTTCAGATAAATATCTTTTGCATCCATCGGCAACTTACTTACGTCTATGCCCATGTTTCTCAATTCCGTAATTGCTTCAGCATTGAGGTGAACGGGTTTTTCATCGACGAAAGCATGCGCTGAAAAAACAACAATGAAACTAGCAAGCAGAAGTGTAATTTTACTCATAGGTAGATTATCGCCTAAATCCTTCTTCCGGACAAGAAAAAAAGTGCCGGATATGTCAATGAATTTGTAAGCTTACCAAAGACCCGCGTGCCCAAGCTTTCGCGTAAGTGACTAAAAGTCTTACACTTTCGATTATTTTCAAAAAAAACCTCCAATTAAAGGCGTATTAAGCCGAAAAAGACCAGTAATGTCCTATAGAAACTTATGGCCTTTTTTCGGGGGGCCTTTTTGTATTTCTGCTTGTCTTTTGTTCGCAAATCTTGGAAAAACTGACGAAACATCGAAAGAACCTTCTTACGCGAGTTCGCGCAAAGACGACATGCCTTTTATGCAATATGGCCTCAGCGAGTATCAAGAACCGGTCATGCCGACTGAAGAAGGGAAAGAACTCAATTCATTCATGACGGCTTTTTTGGGTCAAAATGAACAATTTACCGGATACGGCGGACCGGAGTCGGTCTTCATCAAAGATCTAAAAAGTGTTTTGCAGTTGGAAGAACTGCACATTAAAGAAAAATATAAGGTTTCGAAAGTCCCCGAAGAAGATTTGCGAAGTGTGCGGCTTCTGGCGAATCCAGGTTTGTGGCCGCCCGATTTTTTGCGCTTTGTTTATAACGAACTCTTTCATGTTCCCCAAAATACGCCGACCAAGGAACTTCCCGTTGAATGGCAGAATGGATTGCGTAATTGGGTCTACGATTATTTTGAAGATGATGACAAGGGACAGCCCACGGTTCTTAAAAAGTACCGAACTAAGGACAGTTTTTCGCTCAGTCTAGAGGTTGGCCTGCGCCAAGCCATTCAGAAATATGTGGATGAATATGTTTATCCTTTGAGCTCTTATAATTGGAAACGCCTTCACGATAAAACTTCGGCCATGGATCTTAGCCTTTTAGGAACAGATCCAGACAAATTGACCTCTCAACAACAGCTCATAAAAGACTGGGCGCAGGCAGCTTATGCCGTCGATAAAGAACGATGTAAAGATCTCGATTGGCAAACATTCATAGAAGAGCCGGGAGCAACCGGAGTACATAAATTTTACGGAAGTCCGAAGACGATCAACAACGATTGTATCAAAAACGGCAATAAATTTTATATCGATATACAAGCGGCCCTCGATCCGAATTTTATGGGAAGCATTATGGGGCCACTTTTCCAATATGGAAAAAAATATCAAACGAATGGGATGTCGGTGGATCTAAATAATTGGTCCGAGATGTATCATCAGGCTGTTTTGGGGGAGCATAATGCACTTTATTCGCAGGTCAGCTATGCATGTGCGAAATATGACTACGACCCGCAAGACGATGCCTTTAACAAAGCTGTCTTTACCGACGATCCCGTGAAATCACAACCCGCAAGGCAGGCAAAGGATTACATGCAGTCCATGGTGGACTTGAAGAAGAAGAATCAAAACACAATCCAAAGCATCCAAACTTACCAAAATAAAATAAGCCTCCTCCAGCTCCAGATTAATTCTGTAAAAAATCAACTCGCAAACTTGCCGACGACACAAGCTCCCCCTGCCGACAATGCGGCAAACCCGCAAAGTTTAGATCAGCAAAGAACTCAGCTCGCCGGGCAGCTGCGCAGTCTGCAAATCGATTTAGATTTGAGCAAAAGCATGAAGCAGCAGTATCTGGCTAAAAAGCAAGAGCTCGATATGGCATTCGAGACAAATTTTCATGCTCCCCAAAACAGCAACATTCCCATCTATCAAGATCGCAATGAATATATGCGACGCTACAAGATGGCGATCGACGAGTGTTTGCAAAAATATATGGCGGAAGAGATGAAGAAGGCTCTGAAAGTTGATTATGAAAAATATGAGCCGACGAATGCACAGGACATCAAATATTTAAAAGCGTTGGAAGCCGATCCGAATGAGCGGGAAACGCATTCCTACGAACTCACCGGCCATGGCCCTGCCTATTTAAAATATCACGAAGACTCTCAGTTGACCGGCGAAGAGTTAGAAAAACTAGAGGTCTGCATAGAGCGCAAAATAGTTGCCATGCTTAATCAAAAAACTCCGGTTCAAGGTGACTTTGAAAAAGCAGCGAAGGAGGTTCCGCACTCTTGCTCGGACGAAGTCATCGGCGTTTCGGACCGACGGCTTTTTAAGAAAGCTCTAGAGTTTGCGAATCAGAGTTATGAAAACCAGATGAGTAGACGCTGGGAGCGATATGCGCGCAATATGAGATTTAGTGGAGAGGAAAGTGTCTACGACAAAAACCTTCGTTTACTCGCTTTGCAGAGTACAGACGCTGAGGCTGTAAAGAAGCGGAGTGAAGAATTGCAGAATGCCGCGAAGATCCAAGCTCAGAATTTACCGATTATACAAGAGCTGACGACCAAATACGGCATCAGCATTGAAAAGAGCGATACCCATGAGGTAAATGCCGAGGCACTCATCAGGAAGCTCAACGCTATTAGCAAGAATCCAAATAGCACCGAGGCAGATTTTTCGTTCTTGACCGACATTTATACTCCAAAGCCAACGGATGAGCACATCCAGAGCCTGCAACACTATTTAGAAGCGCTTTTGGGACCGGACAATTTTAAGAACTTTCAGGACCAAGTGAAGGCGTTGCATCAGCTTTATTTGGAGAAAAAAGGTTTTAGGAAGCTCACTCATGCGGAGCTTGCTCGCTACATTGACTATGTAAAAGCGAATATTTACGATTTTGATGAAGATAATAAACCGCTTGTGGCTCAGCTGGGGGAATTAGAAAAGCAATTGGACCATCCCATTAAGCCCGACGAACAAGAAGATTACTATGAAGATAAACCGCTTTTTCCGGATCAGGACGCACAAAGAAGCGAGGATTTTGCACATTCCGCTTCGACGGTTTCATTGGCGGATTTACGAAACGTAATTTCAAAAAGTCTCAAAAATGAGCAGCAAAAATCAGATATCATGAGTTACTTGGCGCATCCCAATCTTTATGTGGGAGATACGGTGGTTGTGGACAATGCTGTTCATTCTGACGAAACGATGCCCTATCTGGATACGGCCTATAGCCGAGCGGTCGTTAGTCAAATCAAAAAGGCGCAGGATCAGACCGAAGCTTTTGTGGATGAGTTAGCAAAGTCGGCCGATAAATATACGACGAAATTGACGGCCGTAAAACGCATCGCCAATTTTGTCAGTGAAATTGACAACCTGTTTTTAAAAGAAGACAAAACAAAAGTAGACCCGTACTTTTGCCCGCACAATCCGCTTCAATGTCTGGAGCTCATCGAGGATTTACGTTTGAAATATGGAGATGCAACTCACACAGCTCATACGCAGGTTGTGGGACCGGGCCTGGGCAGTCTAACGGTGACGGATACGGCGAAGACGACTAACTCACCTGAGTGGGAGAAGGCTCTTTCCGGTAAATTAGATGAAACGATCAAAGAATTGGAAGAAAATGGACGTGTCGCGGAAGCGAACGATATCAAAAATCGCAAAGCTCAGATCATCCAAAGGTTTATCAATTCTTACAGCACTGAAATTCGTATGGCCAATAACCGTGTCAAAGCAGAGTCCGAATGGAGACTCAATTTTTTAAAACTATCTACCTTGTTTGATATCCCTAGTTTGGAAGGAAAGTATGGTTTGGGTCGCGACGATTCCCCTCAGCATGAACCACTTAGACAACGAGTGGAGAATTTCAAACAGACGGCTATCAACATGGAGAAGTGGCTCGAGGATCACAAAGGAAAAATTGATGACAAAGCACGCACGGTGATGGTTCATACAATTCTCGTAGATGGAGTGGGACAGATCGCTGCCTTTTATCTGACGTTGGGAGCTTCTTCGTTGGTGGTCGGCGGGCTGAGAGCCGCGGGTTGGGCAGTCGGCGAGCTGGCAACTGCGGGTGCCGCAAGGATGGGTCTTTCGCGGCTTGTCTCTTTTGCGGAAGCTCGTGCGCTACCTTTTGCAGGCGATGCGATTGCTACCACGGGAGCACGATACGGATTACAGCACGTCGGAAAGAGTGTGTTCTGGATGTTGAAGGGGCTCGGTACGGCACAGTCACTCACCGATGCTTATTTTAAAACTCATGATCCGAAAAGTCCTGAATTTGGAAATTCCTATGGGGAATCACTCATGGATGAAGTGCTGCAGGCGTCCGTCCTTTCTGGAACTGATCCGAGCGCAGAAGGTTTTTCGGGGTTTGTCGACAATTTGAAAGCTTTTACGCTGCCGATAGCCATGAACGCAGGGATGATGGGAATGTTTAACTTTTCACAGCGAGGAGCAAAACGTTTAATTTCTTCCTTTAGCCCTCGAATGCGAGAGTACGCCTCTTTTATGGAGGAGTTAAAATTACTGACGTCGAAACGAGCGATGGGAACACTCACGCAGGCCGAGGCCGCTCTTTTGAAAGATATGGAGCTCATTCATGGCCAAATGTGGAATGGTATGCGGAGGGAAGGCAAGCTGACCTTCGATGCGAGCGGTGATTTATCGATGAGCTCTCTCGATAAAAGATATGAAAAAGCTGCGAATCTTGCGACGGGTGCAGTGAATGCTGGTTACATGTGGTGGTCGCACTCAACGCAATATGAGGCACAACAAAAACAATATTTAGGTGCTGCAAAAAAGATAAGAGATGAAGCGGCGGCCATGCCGGAGGGACCGAATAAGCAGTCTGCTCTTATAAAGGCTGCGGATCTCGAGAAGATTGCGGCCGTGGAACGGGCGAAGTACGAGGGGCAGGTCAAGGTAACTTTAATACCCGGCTTACCCCCCATTACAATTTCGGCAAAGGTCTATAACGTGGCCGTTTGGGATATCGGATTTACTTGGATGTCGAGCGGAGCGGCTTCTCATTATGAACAAAAGCCGTTGAGTTCGGGTGAAGCCATCGCTGCGTTGAGGGCTGAACTTTTCCAAGATGCACATCCTGATTATCGAAAAGCTCCGCGTGCAACGCCCGAATCTTTGCTCGAAAATCTTTCCAAGCCGCTCACTATCGATCAAAGAGTAGCTCTCCGTTCTACAAAACCTTCGAAAGTTTTGATGTCGGATGCGGATTATCAGAGTTACCTTGCGGGAATGATGAGAATTAAGCAATCGGTCAATCCCGTCGATCTGCCAAAGGTTGATTTTGCTTCGGTCAGCAAAGTCACGAAACACCAGGGCTATGTAGAACTCGAATTTAGTCCGCTCCTCTATGAAGACGCGTTAGCTGGCGGAAAGAAAAACCAAAAAATAATGGCGATGAATGAAAAGCTAATGCAAAGGGGTTGGGTCTCCTACGATGAAGTGATGGATCTGATCGCAGATCAACAACTCACTCCCAAGCCACCGGCCCCGCAACCGCCGGGACCTCCTCCGCCTTCTAGGTTTCCTTCGCAGACTAAATAACTACTTCAACCCAATTTGTCTCAAGCGCTCAGCCAAATACTCGCCGGCGGTCGTCGTGGGATCGATCGCGGGATGATCAGGATTTACACAGCTGGGCAACGCTTCAAGCGACATATCGGATACGGGATGCAAGAAGAACGGCATCGAGTAGCGAGTCGTGGTGGCAAGTGCAGCCGGTGGGTTCACTACGCGATGAGTGGTGCTCTTGAGGCGATAGTTCGTCAAACGTTGGAGCATGTCGCCGACGTTCACGACGATTTCGTCTTCTTTGGTTTGGATCGGCAGCCATTCGCCGTTCATCTGCTTCACTTGCAGACCGGGATTGGAGGCGCCGATCAACAGCGTGATCAGGTTGATGTCTTCGTGCTCGGCGGAGCGTACCGCGTTGGGGGGCTCATTGCCGCGAAGGGGCGGATAGTGGATCGCTCGGAGTTTGGAATTTCCGTAACGAACTTTTTCCGTAAAATAATTTTCGTCTTGCTCGAGGACAACCGCGATAGCGCGCAGCATGTCCATTCCGAGTCCGTTCAACTTTCTGAAGAGTTCACTCAGCGTTTCGTCGAAGCCCGCAATGGCGGGGACCGAAACGTTTTCGCAATATTGTTCTTTGAGTGGGTAATCGGCGGGCACGGTGGGGCCGTATTGAAAAAATTCTTTCAAATCGCCGATGGGATTATCTTTCGAGTGTTCGATGCCGAAAGAGGTATAACCGCGTTCGCCGCCGGTGCCTTTGCGATTGTAGGTGGCTTTTTTATCGACGGGATATTTAAAAAACTCGTCGACTTTGCGATACGCGCGCGCTTGCAATTCGTGGCTCACATCGTGGCCTTTGATGATGACAAATCCGATTTCGGTAAAGGCTTTTTTGAGATCTTGCACAAAGCCCTTCTGTTCGATGGAATCGGGACCGGTCCAATTACTGACGTCTAACGTTAAAATTTCACCCATGAAAAATACCCCCTGCGAATTTTCATAGCGAAGTTAGGGGCTTTTGACGAATAAATCTCAAAACTGCGTCTGACAGACCGGGCTAAAACTTGTCAGTTAGCCTTGCTTGTTGAGCCAAGCGTTCCACTGACGGCCTTTGCGTTTTTTCCACTTGCCTTCATGATACGCAGCGCTAGCCAAGAGCGGAAATACGAGGGTCGCTTCGGCATAGACCATTTGCTCGAAGACGGTGTCGACTTTGCCCCAGGAGCAGGCTTCTTTGAGCGTCGATCCCGAGAGGGCGCCGTCGCGTTCGTCGGCGACGGTGATTTGAATCGCGTATTTGTGCATCGACGCGTCAGCATCCAAAAGCTCAGCCGACACGACAGTGTCTTGCACGAAGTTTTTGGGCACGCCGCCGCCGAGCATCAGCAATCCCGAATCGCCGCTTTCAATTTTCACTTTGGTGAGTTCTAAAAAATCGCGCGCGGAGTCGATCGTCACGTGCTTGTCGCGCGGACGAGCATTTTGGTGCATCACAAAACCGAAACCTGCCGAGCAGTCGCTGAAAGCCGGGCAAAAAATGGGAATATCTTTGCGGAAACAAGTGCCGACGATCGAATCGTGGCCGATTTTTTTGCGCTCGAGGTAAGCACCCATTTCGGTGATGATTTCACGCGAGCTGTAAGCGCCGGGCTTCATCTCGTTGATAATGTTGCCGATGGTGTCGTCGCAAATGCGCAGTTCATCTTCGTCGATATAGGTATCGTAGATGCGATCGATCGCGAGCGAGCGGAGCTTTTGATCGTCGACGAATTGCGTGCCTTGGTAATGTTTAAATCCGAGCGCTTCAAAAAAATCTTGATCGACGATGTTGGCACCGGTCGAGCAAATCGCGTCGACCATGTTGTTTTCGAGCAAAGTCGTGACGACTTTTTTCTGTCCCGCCGAGATCAGCGAACCTGCGAGTGTGAGAATCACCGAGCAGTTGCTGTCTTCGAGCATGCGATTATAAATGTCGACTGCGCGGGCGAGATTGCGGGCCTGAAAAGCAGTGCTCTCCATAGCCGTGATGATCGGACGAGCATCGAAACTGGTGGGGTCGATGTGTACGACGGTGTTTTTGAGATAGTCCTTTTTTGCGGAATCTTTTTGAGCCTTAGACATTAAGAAATGAGTATCACGAAGTTTTCGGGCATGCGAGAAAATTGCTTTTCTGCAACTCCGCCCGTCAAAGTCCCAGAGGAGTCGAGCTTGATTTAACAAAAATAAAAATTACTGCTTTTGTACGCTTTTCAAAAGCGTTTTCAACGTCTCTTCGCTGAGCTGAAGTGCGGCGGGGAGGGCGTCGAGACTGCTATGCGAAAAGGTCGCATTTGTGCTTGGATCCATCAAATCCGAGACGCGGATGCCCGAGCTTTTGAGGGTTTTCAGATTCTCGATTTTGCCAATATTGCCTTTCTCAATTGTATAAGAAAAGCTCAGCGTGCGAGTTTCGCTCACAACGAGGCAATTTTTTCGATCGGCTTTCTCGCGTTCGGGGAAGAGGCGCGCCACCTGAGCGGGCGTATAAACCTGTCCGAAAAGGAGCAATTTCCTTTGCCGATTGTTGAAGTCGCTGAGCAGCAACGACACTTGGATGTCGAGAGCGCGGAGCTGCTGAATTTCATCGATAATGGCCGAGGCTCGTTCACCAGCGCCTAAGAGATTGTCTCTTAAGTCGGAGATCTTTCGGCCGATCGCTTTGCGCGCGAGCTCGAGCTGCTTTTGGGTGCCGTGGGTTTTGAGCTCTTGGATTTCATCGTCGTTGGCGAAAAAATCTTTGGGGATGCGTGCGCGTTCAGCATAGTCATAGCGAATGGCGTAATTGGGACCCGTGTTGTTCGCAAAATAATACGAAAATTGCTCATCTTTTTTCTGGGGCTCGAGTTTTTTGGCTTCGAGAGTGAGCTCTTCTACGATTTTTTTGAATTCCGCCAGGTGCGCGTCGACGAATTCTTTTGCGAGACCTTTGTTGTAATAGGCTTCCTCCGAAAAAACTTCAAAAGCTTTGAGGGTGTCCGGATTCAAGTCTTCACGTTCATTTTCAAAGAAAACGGGCGATTTGAGTTCGCGCACGAGAGTCACTAAACGCCAGAGCCG
>Ga0206855_10282_pt1 | contig 14510 bp, 11 predicted proteins | sample Alteio_BWOrgCont_51_FD_152637 | JGI IMG/M metagenome (GOLD analysis project Ga0206855, IMG submission 152637) | Enriched cells from forest soil in Barre Woods Harvard Forest LTER site, Petersham, Massachusetts, United States -... | ecosystem: Environmental > Terrestrial > Soil > Temperate forest >...
AGCGTTATCGGGGTGTGAGTTATTAAGATCGGTACCGGCGGTGGCCCTGATGGGGATATATATAAATGAACTGTAGCCGAAATATATAAAGGCAATGCATATAAATGCAAGGTTTAATAAGGGCTTTTTATGGCGGATGCTGTACCATATCCCATAAGCTATGCTACCCGCAAGCAGCAAGGCAAATACTATTGCGCCGCTGCCAAAGCCCCAACCGATAGTGTTTACAAAAAAAGAAATCGAACCAGGCCGCGAAGAAAACGGTATAACCACGAACGCCAAACTGAACCAGTGCGAGTATCAGGATGCTGATCAGAAAAGCAATAATGCCTTTTTTTACGGTGACCGTTTTACTCGTGCGGAAATAATAAACCATCGTTACGGCGGGGATCGTCAGCAAATTGAGCAGGTGGATGCCTATGGAAAGGCCGATCATGTAAGCGATGAATACCAGCCAGCGTGCGGCGCCGGGTTCATCGGCATGGGTTTCCCATTTTAATATTGCCCAAAAAAACGATGGCCGTACACATGGACGACATGGCAAATACTATAGTTTCTACCGCCGAAAACCAAAAGGTGTCGGTAAAGGTAAAAGCCAGTGCGCCTACCAAACCCGCACCCAAAGTCAGCATTGTACGGGTATTGCCTTTCTCTCCTACCCTGTTTGCCAGTAACTTTTTGGCAATCATAGTAATGGTCCAAAACAGGAACATGATAGTTACTCCGCTCGCCAGGGCCGACATCATATTGGTAAAGTAAGCCACTTTGGTGTGATCGCCCATTGAAAGCAACGAAAATGCTTTACCCAGCATGGCGAACATGGGATAACCCGGCTGGTGAGAAAATTGATTATGTGTATGACCATACCACGCTGATGCCCCGCATGTGGAGCACCGAATCCGATCCCTACTTCGCCCAAAATTCCCAGTTTTATAAACAATGGCTGCGCATGGGCGACAGCCAGAGCCCGGCATTTACCGATAATCTGAAATGGATGTTTAGCTGGCAGATCTACCAGATGTACGCCCGCTACTTTTTGTGGAACTTTGTTGGCCGCTATAACGATATAGACGGCCAGCAAAACACCGCCGATTACAACGGCAACTGGACAAGCGGCCTGTTCGACGGCAGCAAACACCTGCCGAAAGCAGTGCTGCAGGGGCCAAATTATACGCCCTTATATGCCCTGCCGCTGGCGCTTGGCCTGATAGGCTGCATCTATCATTTTAAACGCAAAAAACGCGATGCGCTGGTCATTGCTCTCCTCTTCTTTTTCACTGGGATAGCCATTGTATTGTATGTAAACCAAAATGCCATACAGCCGCGTGAGCGCGATTATTCGTACGTGGTGTCATTCTATGCCTTCGCCATCTGGATCGGCCTTGGGGTAATAGCCCTGGCCGAAATTGCCCGGCAAAAAATCAATGCAAGGATAGCTGCAATAGGCTCGTTTGCCATTTGCATGCTGGCGGTTCCTGTGTTGTTGGCAAACAAAGAATGGAAAGGCCACGACCGCTCTACCAAACTGACCCCGCATGATATGGCCTACGATTTCCTCAATTCGTGCCCCAAAAACGCCATTTTGTTTACCTATGGCGATAACGACACTTATTCATTATGGTACGACCAGGAAGTGGAAGGCATACGCCCCGATGTGCGCATCATTTGCCTGAGCCTGTTCAGCGGCGACTGGTACATCCACCAGATGCAGGGCAAAATGAACCAGTCGGCGCCATTGCCCATTACTTTGCCTTTTGATAAATATAAGGAAGGTACAAGGGACATCATCTATTATAACGATGCTAAAATCGCAGGAGCAGTGGAGCTGAAGGAAGTTTTTGATTTCATAACTTCGGACGATGCCCGCACCAAAGCCAGCTACCAGGATGGTTCGAATCAAAATTATCTGCCTACAAAAAACTTTAAACTAACTGTTAATGCCGATGATGTTGTAAAAAATGGCGTAATCGCACCACAGCAAAAAGATAAGCTAGCCAACACTATGGAATGGAAATACCCCTCGAACTATGTAACGAAGGATAACCTGGCCATGTTGGATATACTGGCCCATAATAACTGGCAAAGGCCGGTATGCTTCACCGCCACCATGCCATCAAGCGGCATGATGGGTTTGCAGCAGTATTTATATAAAGAAGGTTTTGTTTACCATTTAATCCCTTTTAAAAGCGACAGCGCCACAGCTAACGCCCCAACAAAAACCAACAGCCTGGTGATGTATGACAACGTAGTGAACAAATTTAAATTCGGCAACTTTAAACATGCCCGGCTGCTTGATAATGTATCCGTCACCCAGTTTTACCCCAATATGGTAGCCACCTTCCACGAGCTTGCTGAAGGACTGATCACCGATGGACATCCCGATTTGGCCCTGAAAGCCGTCCATAAATTCGACCGGGAAATGCCTGATATAAACCCGGATATCGATACGGCTACCCAAAAATTCTTCCTCGCCCAAACAGCCTATAAACTGGATGACCTGAAGCTCGGCGCCCGTTATATGAAAAGCATCGACGATTTCATCACAGGCCAGCTTGATTACAACTACGCTATGCTAAAAGATAACAACAACGAAGCCATGGACCCGCGTACCATCCAGATTGGCATGGAGCTGTTAAATGGTATGAGCGACACTACAAAAAACAAGCACCAGCAACAATTCAGTGACCTTTTGCAGGCGCAGCTAAAAGATTACGAAAACAAGTTTGCGGTGCTGGAAGGAAAGTAGGACTGAGTCGGAAAGGGTAGAAAAACTTACGAAGTTTTAAAAACTTCGTAAGTTTCACGTGTACAATCATACCAACAGCATGAAAAAATTAATTACCTTACCATGTACGCTACTTCTCCTTAGTTTCACTATTAATCATTGCGCGGCACAAATTCAAGCCGATCCCTCCCAAAGGCAGGTAAAGTTTTTTTTCCCGGGTGCAAAACTTCCCGGAAATTACCTGTATAACTTCCCCGCCAAATTTCGGGAAATTAGTTTTAAGGCCAAAGATAATACACAATTGAGTGCGCTACTGTTTATAGCCGATTCGTCCAAAGGGGTAATTTTATATTTGCACGGCAATACTGATGCCTTAGACAAATGGGGTAATATATCGAAAACCTATACCGCGCTCCATTATGACTTATTTATGCTGGATTACAGAGGCTACGGTAAAAGTGAAGGCACAATAAAAAACGACTCCCAATTGTACAGCGATGTACAAGCCGCATACGACTATCTAAAATTAACTTATAACGAGGATAAGATAATAGTTTTAGGATATTCGATAGGAACAGGCCCTGCAGCATTTTTGGCCGCAAACAACCGCCCTAAAGAGCTTATTTTGCAGGCCCCCTATTATAGTTTAGCAGATGCTGTGCATCATTTGCGCCCTGCCTTCGATACCTCCAAAATTGCATTTCATTTCAACACATGGCAATTTTTGAAGAAAACAACTGTACCCGTCTTTATCTTTCATGGCGACCAGGATAAAATGTTTTATTATGGCTCATCCGAAAAGCTGAAAGCATTTTTTAAGCGGGGAGATGAGCTAATCACTTTAAAAGGGGCCGGACATCCCTTTATGGATAGAAATCCAGAATATTTAGATTCCTTAAAAAGGATTGTAAATTAGATACTGCCCTTACAATCGTCCCGCAATAGCTTCATCATTTTTAAAGACGTTGCAATCCTCCGCGCAATAGTGTGCCTGCTATCAGTAAATAAAATGACGGCTATCATTATTTATTAGCCTGGTAATCTGGAGATTTATAGCCGAAGGCTGAGTATAAAAATAATCTGTTTCATTACATTTTAAGTTTTATCGGCGCATAATAAATATAAAATGATTAAATCGTTAAAAATCCCTTTTATTTTTTTATTGACCGGAATACTATGGGCCGTTTTCAGCGACCCGTTTATCACTTTTTTAACCCCCAAATTACAACCGGCGGACCAGGATAGGTACAGGAGTTTAAATGATTTTGTATTTGTGGGTATCGTAGCTTTTATTTTGTATTTCCTCATCAAAAAGGAACAGCATACGCTTGCCAGGTCAGAAGAAGAATACAGGGAGCTTTTTGAATCCAATCCTAATCCTATGTGGATATATGATGGTGCAACCTTGCAGTTTATTAAAGCAAACGATGCGGCTGTTGATAAATATGGGTACACCCGTAACGAATTTTTAAAAATGTCCGTTCTTGATATCCAGCTTAAGGATGACCGTGAGCGGCTGGGTGAGTTTTTAAAGAACAACCAGGCTTTGGTCAGAAGGCCGGGAATAAGGCGGCATGTAAAAGCGAGTGGCGAAATCTTAAATGTTTCGGTTGTTGCCTATCCGGTTTTATTCGATAACCGGAAATGTAGTTTAGCGATGGCCAGCGATATGACCGAGCTTTTAGACAAAGAAAGAAAATTGCAGCATGCATATCAAAAAATTAAAGCTTCAAACGAAGTACTTTTACAAATAGCCTGGGCAAATTCACACGAGTTAAGAAAGCCCCTTTGTTCTATCCTCAGCCTGATTAATTTAATGAAATATTCAACCGAGGATGAGGAAAGAGATGAATTCCTAAGCCTGCTGCAAATATGTTCAGCAGAACTTGACCAGGTTTTGAGACAGAACAACGAAAAAGTGACGGAATTAGAAATGGTGGAAGTTTGATAACCAATCGAAAAAACAAATAAATATTTATTTAAGTAAACGGATGCAGGTTATATAACGCTGAATTTAAATGTTCAATTCACTAAAAATACCCCTCTCTTTTTTAATACTCGGTTTATGCTGGGCTTTCTCCAACGATCCGGTTATTACTGCTTTGACCAGGCAGCTGCCGCCTGGTCGGCAGGACGTTTTCAGGGCCTTAAATGATTTTATTTTTTTCATTATCGCAGCTTTTGTTTTATATGTTCAGATCAAAAGACAGCAAAGCAAGCTGATCAGATCAGAAGAAGAATACCGGCATCTTTTTGAATCCAACCCCAACCCTATGTGGATTTACAATAATGAAACCCTCGGCATTATTAAGGTTAACGATGCCGCAGTTGAAAAATACCGGTACAACAGGAGCGAATTTTTAAAAATGAGCATTTATGATATCCGTCCCAAAGAGGACCGCGAAAAGTTCGATAATTATCTTGAAGAGAAAAAAGCGTTAAAGGGAGGTCATCGTGGTATCCGGATGGCTGGGATTTGGAGGCATTTAAAGGCAACAGGAGAAGTTTTTAACGTGTCCGTTGTTTCTCACCCGGTTTTATTCGGTAGCCGGAATTGCACCATGGTGGCGTTTGCCGACATGACAGAGCTTTTAGAAAAAGAAACACAATTGGAGGGTGCATATCAAAAAATTAAAGCATCCAATGAGACGCTTTTAAAAATCGCCTGGGCTAATTCGCACCAGGTACGAAAGCCGCTTTGCTCTATTCTTAGCCTGGTTGATTTAATGAGACAGGCAACCGGAGAACTGGAGAGAGACGAATTTTTGACTTTGCTTGAAATATGCTCGATGGAACTTGACCAGGTGTTAAAGGATAATAACGAAAAAATAAGTGAAGCTGAAATGGCGGAAGTTTCGTAATCAATTTTAAGTCCGAAAGCCGGGAAAGACCGGATGAAAGAACCGCGAGGAAGTGGCAGTAAAACTCACGAAGTTTTAGAAACTTCGTGAGTTTTACGTGTTCGCCAATCACTACCTTTGGAGGCAATATATCAATTGCACCTTTAGTAAATATGGCAACAGAAGTTAAGTGCCCCAGTTGTGGTTTTGGATTTCCGATTGAGGAAGTAATGGCCGAAGAATATAAAAAAGAGCTTCGCGTAAAAATGCAGGAATATACCCAGCAGAAAGAGGAAGAATACCGCAAAAAGGAACATGAATTTAGCACAAAGGAGCGCCAGCAGCAATTACTGTTTGAACAGCGCCTCGTCGATGAAAAAAAGCAATTGCAGTTAATACTCGAACAATCATTGCGTAAAAGTATTGCCTCCGACTTTGAAAACCAATTGCTGATGCTGCAAAATGCTAAAATCGAGTCGGACGAAAAATTAAAAGAGTCGCGGCAAAAGGAGCTTGAATTTTTGCAAAAAGAAAATTTGCTGAAACAGCGGGAAGAAGAACTGGAGCTATCGGTACAACGCAAACTGCAGGAACAGCGGAACGAACTTTCCGAACAAATAAGAAAACAGGAAGCCGAGCGCTTCAATTTAAGGGACACCGAATATCAGCTGAAAGTTAAAGAGCTTGAAATAAAATTAGACGATCAGAAAAAGCTGACCGACGAAATGAAACGCAGGGCCGAACAAGGCTCGATGCAGTTGCAAGGCGAAGCGCAGGAACTGATATTGGAGGATTTACTGCGCAACTATTTTCCGTTTGACATTATAGGCGAAGTTGGGAAAGGCGTCCGCGGCGCGGATTGTATACAGACCGTGCGTAATACTTTTGGGCAGGAATGCGGTCGCATCATCTATGAAAGCAAACGCACCAAAGATTTCGGCGGCGACTGGATTGACAAACTTAAAAAGGATATGCGCGCAATCGGTGTGGATGTCGCCGTAATTGTTTCGCAATGTTACCCCAAAGGCATGGATTGTTTTGGTGAAAAAGATGGCGTTTGGATATGCTCATTTGAGGAGGTAAAAGCGGTTGCCTACATTTTGCGCGATGGTATTATCAAGCTTGCCAACCTTGCCAAGGCGCAGGACAATAAAGGCGATAAAATGCACCTGCTGTACGATTACCTGGTAAGCAACGAGTTTAGCGAACAATGGAAAGCCATCCGCGAAGGCTATATGAGTATGCGCCTCTGCATCCAGAAGGAACGCGATGCAATGGAAAAAATGTGGAAAGCCCGCGAAAAACAGCTGGAAAAAGTACTGCTCAACGCCGCACACATCAAAGGCTCCATCGAAGGCATCGCCGGCAGTGATATGATCCATCTGGAGCTGGGTGACGATGAGGATGCGCTTTTGCTGGAATAGATAGAAAACATTGAGTAATGAATCCCGATGGCTATTGGGATGAATGTCGAATAATGAATGTTGAATATCGAACGCCGAAGGTTAAGCTGAGGACGAAAATATCGAATAATGAATGTTGAATATCGAACTTCGAAGTTACTTCGTAATTCGATATTGGGTGTTCGATATTAACAATTCCTTCCTCACCGTTTCCGCAGGTTCTCTGGAACAGGAACCTGCGTTCCATAATGTCAGGTGGAGTACCGATGCTCTACGAGGACAAAACCGGACAAATCCTGTCTGTTTTGTGCACATTTTGCTTGTTTTTATGCAAAAAAGTGCATTTCAAAGCCAATAATTGACAGGTTTTGGCTGAAAAAGTGCACAAAATGACTCGTTTTTGGTATTTTATGCAAGTGATTTAAAAGTTAATTTATTGATAATGTGTGTGTTATGATAAATATGCTCTTTCTTGAACAGGGGGGGAGGGAGGGGGTAGGCGTGCTCTCCTTTGCAGTGGCCGCTTTGTGACAGCGCTGAGCCGGTGAATTTTTTATCTGATTGTAACCTGCCATTTATGCCTGCAATTGTTTAAGCAAAGTATTGTGTTAAACCAATGGCTCAAAAATACTAATATTTTTGGTAAAAATGATTGGGAATAAGGGGTGTAGAAAAAGTTTTTTAAAGTTTCCGACTTCCTTGCAGATCGTATGTGTATTTAAAGCCCATACCCCAATATAGCTTGCGATTTCGTGGATTACAAATCCACGTTAGTTTGGGTCGTGGATTGCAAATCCCGACCAACGGTGATCTATTTTGTCATTTATTCAGGTTTCGTTCTTTTTTTAACAAGTAGCATAAACTGACCCGCAGCATAAAATTATCCGGGCGCACACTGTAGGAGTTAACAGGCTGCTTATAGGCGGATGGGGTATACAAAGTATTGACTGCTAATTCATTGCCAACATTTTGATGATATTCGGGAGAAAAAACAAATAACAGCCGGTCGGAAATCCGCCAGTAAAAATTATCTCCAATAATTAAGTTGACATAACTTTGGGTGCTAAAAAAAGGCGTCCCCGCATTTTGCTTAATCCACTGGTCGTTATGACTCTGATATGTTAACACAAACGTTGTGTTGTTTGGAACTTTATAGCGTGCTGTATCAATAGTATAATTCCAATCATAGCTATAATTGTTAACAGACTCGCTTCGCATGTGCACGAATTCGGCGCCTGCGACTATTCCACCCCAGAACTTTCCATCGCTTGTACCCGATATTTTATAAGAAATTCTGACAGGAAATTCGGACAGCGTGTTATGGCCGTTTGCGATAAGCAACCAGGCATTCTTGAAAGAACCAGTATAGTTACTATAGTTATTTATAAAAATGATCGAAAAGGGCATTTGTTGATAAAATGCGCCAAGGTCAACACCCCAGGGCGATACGCCGCCCGCTTCATTTGGGAAATCCATTCCTAAAATAAACCCACCTGACCAGCCAGCGGGCCCAGCCTTTGAAAAGTTTACCGAACCCGACGGGCCGAACCTCAATTGGTAATGTTTAAAATTTGTTGAGTCGGGAAATTGCAAATAAATTGCATTCAATTCTTTCTGCAGTGAATCAGCTTGATGAATGTTATAATTATCGAGTTTTTTTTGCTCAATAATAATTTTTAACACATTTTTTATTTCCCTTTGGTTTGCCTTGTTAATATTAAAACACCCAGTTAATTTATATCGTGCAAAAAGTGAATCCCCCGTAGAAAAGTGTCCTGCACGGTATTCGCTTGCAATGACTTCGTATTTTGCACTACAGCTATCTGCTTTAGTGCGCTTGGCTTGACCATAAACGCTGTGATTGATCAATACAATAAAGAAAAATGCAGCGGATATTTGATACTTCAATCGCATGCTGCCCAGGTTTTTGTTCAACATAATTTATTCATTTTAAGTTTGAATTAATAGATCACTTTTTTGGAAATAATTTATATAGCGCACTCATAGAAAGCGGGAAATGATAAACATATCCGTAGTCCGTCGACACGATCAGATTTAGTATATTATCCCGGGAGCTAAAGGCTATTGCGGAAACACCATCATGCTGGTAATTGCCTAAATCAATATCGGCTGGTACCGCATCGTCATTCGGCCCCAATCTCCACAGCTTAATGGTGCCGTCAAAAAAACCGGCAGCGAGCCATTTGCCGTCCAAACTTGAACTTAAACAAGTTATCACCGCGCTTTTATAAGGCGGTGAATAAAATTTTACGATATTATTAGCGGCATCAATCTTGTAAATGTTACCGTTTTCGCAGCCCGCAAATAAAGTTTTGTGATTTAAATCACCGCAGGCAACAGCCGTGACGACATCTCCATTGGTTACATGAGGCTTCGTACTTTGGGGTTCGCCTGGGGCATAACCCGCCCAAAGCAGGTAGTTACCCAAGTTGCTGATGCCGCTGAAGTAGCCTCCACGATTGGCCAAAAATATATATTCATTATTTTGAACGTTTTTAATCAAAACAGGCGCGGCCAAGGTTGTTAAATTTAAGCTATAAACTGCTGTGGGGAATCGCGTAGCATATATACAAGTATTGTTTCTAATATCAAATATCAGCGACAAAACATCCTGCCCCCCTGGTAGGGAGGCGATTCTTATATCCTTCGCTGACCCAAAATCCCTAGTGATTTTACGGACAATTAATTGTTTTGTCTCATTCCTATTCACGAGCAGTGCAACCAATATAGCGCCGTTCGGACTCACCCAGGAACGAAGCAAATTCGGATTGCTGATAAGGGTATCACGGGAAAAGTCGCTAACGGATACAAAGGGCCTGTTGAAATATAACTTATCAGTTATGTTGAAAATGGCGTCGATGTTTTTGTAACCCCGTCTTCTTTGTTTGGCATATAGTCTGTTTTCTTTTAAACTATTTTGATAAAATGCGCTTAAGGCCATGTAAACTTTGGGTATAAAAACATCATTCGCTCTTAATGTTTTTGGCAGCGAGTCATAAGCTAAAACAGCAAATTTTTGTTTGGATGCAGGGGTATTTACCTTTAGCGATGTATCTGCATAGGCTAATGCGGCAGTTAGACTTTTAAGGCTATCAAGCTGTCTTCGTGATGATAATGCATTCTTACTGTTATTAAGTTCAATTTTTTCCGCTGCTTTTGCGTTTGCAATTTTTTCTTGGGCATCGGCCTTTGCGATTTGTTCCTGTGCTTTTGCGTTTGCGATTTGTTCCTGTGCATCGGCGTTTGCGATTTGTTCCTGTGCTTTTGCGTTTGCGTTTGCGATTTGTCCCTGTGCTTGTGCTTTTGCGATTTGTTCTTGTGCATAGGCCTTTGCGATTTGTTCTTGTGCATAGGCCTGTCGTTTTTCAATTTCAGCCCTTAGATTCGCCTGTGCTATTTTTTCATCTGATAGTTGTCGTTGTGCGTGTAATTCTACCGTGTTAACAACAACAAAAATCAATCCCACAAATAAAACTGATATGGCCCAGACAGCGACCCTTATGGCGATCGTCCGCAATCTTCGTTTTTTTATCACCTTAGAGATTAGGCTATCATGTATCAGTTCAAAGTAATCAACAACGCCGATCCTTTTCCGGCGGATGATCTTTTTATCAATCAGGTATTGTACATCACGGTCACTTAGTTTCGCGCCCATATTGAATAGTTTGCCGCCATTGATAAAATCATCTTTTGATGCAAATTTTCGATATTTGCCATCCGGCGTAACCAATTCATTTTCTATCGCTGCGCTAAGGCGCCAGCTCCGGCCGGTAACCTTATTATAATAATCTTCAACCAGTTTTTTGAAGTCCGTGTTCGCAACATCATTTTTTGTAATGGCGGGCAGTCTTTTATCTTTTCTTTCCTCATTCAGGGTAAAGCAAAAAAGATTCAATAAAAAGGGTTCTATTCTTTTGTTGGCAAATGGATCATCGGATTTTTGCCCTTCGTCATTGATGATATTTAGTTCATCATCAATTGATTCCGGTAGTTTCGCGATGATTTCCCTGGCGGTTCCTTCGTCGAGCAAAGGCGGGCTTGCTTTTTGGGCGGGAAAAAATACCGCTTTAAAAGCATCAGGGCCCGTCATTTGGGTTAGACGGTAAATGCTGAATTTTAATGTTGGGATATAGTTCTTTAGACTAGTGAGTTGGGGCAGATAGTCCTCGCGCAGGGCAAAAAGTATTTTGTAATCCTTTTTAAGGTTTGATGGCACAGTTTGTTTATTGACAACATAAACTTGCTGTACTTTTTCGGGGATCCTGTTTTCGGCCAGGTCAATAATCTCCGCCATCAGGCTGTTCACTTCTACCTGCCGGTTTTGGCCCCTTGTAAATATTTCTTCAAATTGATCGAAGATCAAAACCGGTTTTAAATAGCCATTAAATATCTTTACCAGCTGAAAATATTCCCATAAAAGCAGACCGTTAAATGCAATGGCCGTAGGGTCTATTGTTTTTATTTTTTCTCCGATGATGTTTTTTACCTGGGTAGTCAAGTTGGTTTCATCGTCAAAATTGATCCGTATCCGGATAGGCGCGTGTCCCGTTTGTTTCAGTTCGGGTATTAAACCTGCATTGATCAGCGAGCTTTTGCCCAAACCTGATTTCCCAATCAAAAAACACAGGGAATGCAGGTCAAGTGTTTGCAGTACATCTTGTTTTTCCTTGTCCCGGCCCATGAAGTACTCCTGCCGCTCTTCATCGTATGAATTGAGGCCCGGGTAAGGATTTTGGGCCAGGTATTCCGGGCTCAGATGTTCCGTATTATCTTGTTCTGAAATTACAGCAGGTTCTTCGATTAAATTTTTCATTAATTTTCGGATGTTTGCAGATAATTTTTTGATATCGCTAATTAATGCATCCTTTTCAGCGTAACTATAGATACGCTGCGCCCTGAATATCTCGGGGATGCGGTTATCGTTCTGGCTTACGTCGCCAACAATGCAAGGTATAATTTTAAACCTGGGGTGCTTATATAAATACACTTCCGACCCGTACCTGTCGAGGCTGTTAGCCCATTCGACCCGGACTGAGTAGGGGTTTGCCTGTTCAGACCCGGGAGTAATATTTATTTTGTCGAGCAATTCGCTGGAAATGAGGGCGAAAAACACTTTGCACTCCCTTATTTTATCCTCAATTTCGGGCCTGTGCTCCCCTGCATGCAACTCCCGTGTGTCTAACCAGCATTCAATCCCTTCGGCTCTTAATCCCTTGTCTATTTGCTGGCTTAAAGCGCTGTTAACAAAATAGTAGGATATAAAAACCTTACCCGCAAATTTTGGACTAGGCTTCTGTTTCTCAATAATGTTTTCATGCAGTTTTTTAATAAACTTATCAGCAAGGGCCCTGCTGTTAGCGGCTTGCGGCGCAGGATCCATAGCACTAGTTGCGTCCTGATGAACTTCGGGTATTTCTTTCTGATCGTCAAGGATAAGGGAATTGTAACTTTTAAAGAATACTTTATCAATCGGGTCCATGGGCGGAACATCGACAAAAAAGTTATTAAATATTTTGTGATTGGTGTACCTTCTTTGAGTGATGCCCCGTACAATGTACCTGGTGTACCACGTTGGGTAACTACAGCCTAAGTAAATAAAAGCATTATCTTTTATCCGGCTGGCCAGGGAATCATTGGCACTGATCAAGCCCCTTGAACCTGAAAGGATATTGAACAAATATTCAAGATATTCTTCCTCGGTAACAGCGAATTCATTTCTTCCTAGTATCGAACCCAGTAAATTAATAACAACTATTTTTTTGCCGCTGGTCTCTAACGGTCCGATGACAGAACCCGACACCGGCGATAAGGAGAAATCAATAACTTCCACATTATCCGCCCCCCATTTTTCAATCAGTTTCTTTTGCAAAATATCGGTAAACGAAACGGAGAGATAGGTTTGGAACCCTCTGATTTCAGCAATGCGTTCGAAGTTTTTATCCTGGAACGTGTACATGGCGTACTCCTTGTCGGGCATGCCTATCTTCTGATAGATCGTTCGCAGTATGACGTATATGTCTTCTTCAAGCGTTGCAATCCTTGCTATTTCGCTCAGTTTTTCATTTTTATAGGGGTAACGGATTACCTTTGCAACTTCCTTAGCCAAAAAATCTTCAATAGAAATTTCCTCGCCCGTTTGTGTGTTTTTTAGGTAGCAAAGCTCATTGCCAATAAGGGGCACTACCTGGCCGTCACAGATTTTATCGACCAGCCGATCAAAGTCAAAATTCATCTAATCTACATTATAATTAAGGTTTGCAATATCGCTAACCTATCAACATCGTTGTATTCAATACTAACATCAAAAAATGAGGTTTTGATGCCGACTATGGCAGTAAACTTAAATTTACTTAGGGTTTCTGTGAGCGTCATTTTTAATTTAAATGGCCTTTTGTCCCATACCAATAGCCGGGCCCTTTTATTAAAAGAATTATGCCTGCAGTGTGGCCTGCTATCGTCAACCGCAAGCGGATTTCGCTTTTAAGCTACAGCAAGGCATGATAAAACCGTGAACGCCTTTTTTACCTAAGTATTAAAAGAATGACTATTTACTGATCTGTTGAAAAATATGATGAAAAACATAGAGGCGTTTTCATCACATTGTGATATAAATATTAGTTGTACTAATATACAAATAAAATTCAACATATCAATAGATTAAGAATATTTTTTTGTAAAGTTTCAGGCGCTGAATATTATTAGGCGCCAGGCTACGCCCTTCGTAGACTCTGCCTTGCGAATTAGCCATGCCTGTACGCTCCGCCCACAGCCAGTCCGCCTAAATTCTCACCCCCTCTTCCCCAATCAGAAATTTAATACATTTGACAGCCCAACATTACCCCTTATACAAACAATACCCCCATGGATGAACCCGTAATTTCTGATTTTTATACACCTTATTACACAAGGGCGATAACCGGCGGGCTTCTTGTTTTATGGCTTAACTGGCACATGATTTCTGCCTGTATAAGAGGCAATCTGGCAAATCCCGCCGGCACTTACGTCATGACACTGTTTTCCATGATGTTGCTTGCCGTTTATTATTACTTCTTCTCAAAATCGTGGAAAAGGATCACGGTTACACCCACAGAAATTATTGTGGACGATGTGGTTTTTAAAAAGCAAATAAAAATCCCTTATACAGCTATCACCCACATCAACGCTTATAGAACTGGCGGCAATACTAATGGGAGGCTTTTTTCCCAGGATTTTGTCATCGAGTTTGATGGCGATCAATCCGTCAGCATAAACGAAGCCTGGTACGATAATTATAATCACCTAACCACTACTATTTACATCCATAAATATGGCCCGGGGCATGGCCGCGAAAGGTACCTGTAACGGAGGAGGAGGGGGTAGTGGTAAGTCAAAAGTCTTGAATCGGAAGTCAAAAGTCGAATTTTCGTCTCTTCGGTATACCAGGGCAGACAAATTAAAATAATTGCTTGCAGGCGTGTTTTCCAGGCAAATTCGCAGGTGACTCCGATGGAGTCTTTCGGGTTAATTATCATTTTTCTATAA
>Ga0206855_10287_pt1 | contig 14284 bp, 10 predicted proteins | sample Alteio_BWOrgCont_51_FD_152637 | JGI IMG/M metagenome (GOLD analysis project Ga0206855, IMG submission 152637) | Enriched cells from forest soil in Barre Woods Harvard Forest LTER site, Petersham, Massachusetts, United States -... | ecosystem: Environmental > Terrestrial > Soil > Temperate forest >...
TCAAATCCAAAATCGGCTCGACGCGCGTGCGGAAGGAAATCGCCTGCCCCACGTCCGCCAGGTTGAGCGAAATCGTGTCCGGCAGCGATTGCTCCATTTTTTTGATCGCCGAAAGCAGCGGCTTTTCAAAACTCGTCCCGCGATATTGCTGCAACGCCTTCTCAGCCACCACCAGCGCGAACAGCTCGCCCTCCGTGATTTGCATCGTGGGAAACGCGCTCACTTCGCCCTCGTAAAAGTAGCCGTTGTGGGCGCCGCTATATTGGATGGGCAGGTTCATCCGGTCGCGCATGAACTCAACGTCGCGATGGATGGTCTTGCTGGAAACCTCAATCTCCGCCGCCAGTGTCGAGGCGTTCGGGAACTTGCCCGATTGCAGCGCCTGGTGAATGCGCAGCATCCGCTCCAGTGGCGGGCGCGAGTGCAGCGATGAATTATCAGCCATATTATTTGGAACTCCGGCGGCCAAAATTAGACACTGGAGCAAAGGGTTGCAACGCCTAACAAACCTATGCCTCACTATTGTTCTGTTAAAGTAACGGGGCCGTTTGAATGACTTCCATCAAACTCCAGACGGCGTTCAATGATCTCCGGCACCTGAAGGCGAGGTTGTTCCCGGTTCTGAATATAAAAGATATAATTGATGGCATTTGTACCGATAAAACCCGGGGTAACAATTGGAGCACTATGAACCTGCTCTAAAATGGTGTTTCGAAAATCCTGATTACTGGAAATCAATATATCAGCAATTCGGCACGCCGCGTAAAATCTTACATTTTGCCCTCCAACCTCTTCCTGTCCCATTGGCACATTACTGGTGGCCAATTTAATTGCCTGATGCAAATTCGGTTTAAAAGATTTCTGATATGCGAATTCAGCCGCGCCAGAGGATTCAGAGCCAAGCAAAGCCAATGTCATGTATCGGGAAGCATTTGATATAAAATAAATCCCCCAACAACAGATTACGGATACAATTAAGGGCAAGATATATTTCCGTGTTGCATCCCCCTTCATAAAAAGAATGAAACCCGGGATAAGAACTGCAATGAACGCCGCCAATAAACTTGGGAGATAATAACCAAGAAACGCAACGGGATCGCCCGCATCACAATTCGATAGGAATTCATTGAATGTCATAAATGCGTTTTAAACGGCAATCTCAAATTAGAACGGGATACGGATGGTTGCAACGCCTAAGCGGAAACTTCCACGCATTTGCCTTTCCCGGCGTGCCCCTTTCGCTTAATTTCCGCGCATGTTCAAGCCAGCCGATTTGTTTGACCTCGCGCAGACCGAACACGCCGCGATTTTTGCGGACTGCCGGTATGCCTGGGACGCCCTGAAAAAAATCGAAAGCTACATTGCCGCGAACGTGAAGCACGAACTCCACAACACCTGCGAGGGCGTGGCCTACATCGGGGAAAATGTTTTCATCGGCGAAGGCACCGTGTTCGAAGACGGCGTCATGATCAAGGGTCCGGCAATCATCGGGAAGAATTGCCATCTCCGGCACAACGCCTACCTCCGCGAGAACGTCATCCTTGGCGACGGCTGCGTCGTGGGCAATTCGAGTGAAATCAAAAACTCGCTGTTCTTCAACAACGCCGGCGCGCCACACTTCAATTACATCGGCGATTCCATTCTCGGCCACAAAGCCCACCTCGGCGCGGGTGTGAAAATTTCCAACATCAAACTCTTTAAAGGCAACATCGCTGTGGAAATGGACGGCAAACCATTCGACACTGGCCTGCGCAAATTCGGCGCCCTGCTGGGCGACGGCGTGGAAGTCGGCTGCAACGCCGTGCTGAACCCCGGCAGTATCATCGGACGTGGCGCGGTGATTTACCCGAACGTCTTCTGGCGCGGCATCCTCCCCGCCAACAACATCGCCAAAAACAAGGCCGAGATTGAAGTGCTGGCCAAAAAGCCGAGAGGAGGTTAGGTTTTTTTATGTTCGGGTTCAGGCTCGTCAAAAAACTCCTGAAAAAATTGGGAATGCGGAAGGATAGTAACTTTTCAAACTTCACACCACGCGCACAAGAAGTGATGTTGCTTGCCCGCAAAGAGTCGGATCGTCTTCATCACAATTACATCGGTACTGAGCATGTTCTGTTGGGGCTAATAGCATTGGGAAAAGGGGTTGCTGTAAATGTGCTCAGTGGACTAGGGTTAAACCTAGAAAATATTCGGACAGAGGTAGAAAAACATACTGGCATCGGTCCTGTCGAGAATAGCGCGGCCAGAGCCCCATACACACCGCGTGTCAAAAAAGTTTTAGATTTAGCGAGACGCGAAGCGAAAAATCTTGGACACACTTATATCGGCACCGAACATCTCCTGCTTGGACTGCTCCGCGACGGCGATAATATTGCCGCACAGATTTTAAGAAACCTCAGTGTAAATTTGGAACAAACACGGTCAGGCATATTGAGGGAATTGGATCCCAATTTTAATTCCAAGAATGCGATTGCTCTCGAAGTTGGAAATCTTGGCAATTTTACGCCTCGCGCGATCCAGGCGCTCAGCCTTGCGCGCGAGGAGGCGGACCGGTTGCATCAAAACGCCATTGGCACAGACCATCTTCTATTAGGGATTATCAAATTAGAACAAGGGGTAGCAGTCAACTTGCTTAAAAGCCTCGGATTGGATTTCGATTCAATCCGAGCAGAGGTTGAAAAGCGCGCCTGTCCCATTTCTGACGAAAAATTTACAGGCACAACTCTTTATACACCGCGAACAAAACGCGTCCTTGAAATGGCGAAGGAAGAGGCGAAAGTGCTCAATTATAGATATATCGGCATTGAACACCTCTCACTGGGATTGCTTCGTGAGAACGAAGGACCAGCCGCAGAGATCTTTAAACACCTTGAAGTGGATGTCGAAGTAGCCCGAAAAAAAATCCTGGACGAGTTAAATCCCCTTTCGAGTTAACGCCATTCTTCATTAGTCATTTTTAATTCTTCATTTTCATTTAGGGGTAGTGACGAACTATCTCCTTTTCTCCTCCTCTGCTAAAATCTTCGCGTGGTGAACCAATGTGTTCACCGATTGTTCTTTGACATAACGTTTTGACAGAACGGGCCGAAAGACCGCGAGGTTTTGAGTGCTCTAGCTCGCATTGCGAGCGCCTGTTTGTATGTTGCTCAAAAGTCCGGTCCTCCGGCGCTTTTGAGAGGGACAGGTGCATACGAAAGCGGCAGAAGACTGCCGCAGTCCAAAACGCAAGCGCAGAAGGTACGCTTTCTGGTTCCGGGGCATCGCAGTGCAATGCTCTGCCAAATGGGTTCGGGATACTTAAAGCTATTTAAACCTACTTAAGGCTAATTAAGCACCCCCTCCCCCCCGGGCATGCGGCGGCGCAGGCTCAATTACGGTCATTTGCGCCTATTTGCATCTAATTGCACCGATTTGCGCCTTTTCTCAGGAAATAAAAGATTGTTTATTTTTTGAAACACCTGGCGGCCATTTGGTGATTCCGAATGCGCGTAATCAGCGGTTGCAAACCTTACTGGCCAAAAGCAGTCCGGTTGGACGGGCAAGTTAAACAAAAAACTGAGGGAGTCGCCCCACAACCTCCTCCACCGTCTCCTCCGGCTGCAATTCAATCCACTGGCAGTTTCCGTGACGGCGATACCACGTGAGTTGCCGCTTGGCGAATTGCCGCGTGCGGATCTTCACCAGTTCGATGGTTTGGGCGAGAGTCCGTTCACCGCGCAAATGCTCGACGACCTGCCGGTAGCCGATGGCCTGCATGGCGGTTTGGTTTTCCGCCAGGCCGTGCTTAAGCAACTCGCGCGTCTCTTCCACGAGGCCGCGACGGAACATCTCATCCACGCGCGCATCAATCCGCCGGCGCAAATCGGCGGCGGAACGGGTGAACAGGGTTAACATGTTACAGGTTGCAGGTTGCAGGTTCCAAGCTGCACGTTGGACCGAGAAGGGTTTTCCCGTGAGGCGGATGACTTCCAGCGCACGAACCACCCGTCGCGGATTTTGTTGGTCGATCGCGTCATGAGCCGCCGGGTCGCGTTCGCGCAGTTCCGCCAGCAGTTGCGCCAGCGGCGCGGCTTCCAGTTCCGCGCGCAAGGTCGCATCCGCCGGCGGGGCCTCACCGATGCCTTCCAGGAATGCCTTGAAATAAAGTCCCGTGCCGCCGCAAAAGATCGCGCGCGCGCGCGGAATTCTCTTTCGCGATTCAATTTCGGCCACCGCCTTATTGGCAAGCTGGACAAATTTGGCCGCATCGAAAGGCCCGGCCAAATCGCAAACGTCAATGAGGTGATGCGGGATGCGTTTTCGCGCCGCAGCGTCCGGCTTGGCCGTCCCGATGTCCAGACCGCGATAGACTTGCATGGAATCCACCGAGATGATTTCGCCGCCGATTTTTTCCGCCAGCGCGAGGGCAATCTCGGATTTTCCGGCCGCCGTCGGCCCGGCGATGAAAATGGAGCGGGAAGGGTTGGCCATTTTCTGGCGTTAGGTTTCCTTCACTTCCGTGCGACGCGACAAAACTGCCGCCAGCCCCAGGCCGATGATAAACATCGGCACGCTAATCCACTGCGCGGGGGAAAGGCCAAGATGATAATGCAAGTTGGAATAGTCGCCGCGAAAGCATTCCACGATGGAGCGCGTGATGGAATAGCAGATGAGATACGTCGCAAATATTTGTCCGTCGAATTTCTTGTGCCGGAACAGCCAGGCGAGAAAGGCGTAAAGGGCTAGGTTCAGCAGGCCGTCGTAAATCTGCGTGGGATGCAGCGGCACGTTCAATGGTGTGCCGGAAAGGTCGTGCGCCTGCGGGTTGGTAAACGTGATGGCCCACGGCAAATCGGTCTGGCGGCCATAGCAGCAGCCATTCAGCAGGCAGCCGGCGCGGCCAAAAAAGCTCCCCAGCGCAATGCTGGGCGCCAGCACATCCGCCGTCTTCCACAGCGGCATTTTTCTCCAGCAGATATAGATGACCCCGGCCGCAATCCCGCCGAGAAGGCCGCCGTAATAAACCAGTCCCCCATGCCAGACGGCGAAAATTTCCGTGAAAGGCTGGCCGGCAAACTCTTCGTGCCAATACGTCGTCACATAGACCACCCGCGCGCCGATGATGGAGCCAACCATCAGCCACAGGACGACGTCAGCGATGCTTTCGCCGGGAATGTTTTCGCGGCGCGCGCGGCCAATGGCTGTCCACAGCCCGGCGAGAAACGCGACCGCGATCATCACGCCATACCAATGGATGATCAACGGCCCAAATTCGAATGCAATGGGATGCACAAAGAAGATTACCCGATTTTTTGCGGATTGAAAATCGGGAAACGCCGCAAAATGAATTTCACGCAGGATTGGTCACGGCCAGTGAATGCAGATTAGGGCGTGGCGCCGGCGGCGGGGGCATAATCATAACTGGCGGCGGCGCAGGATGCCATGGGGGAACATGCGCCACCAGGTCAACCCATGCTTTGCGGTCCGCGGGTGACATCTGCGACCAACGTTCGGCATTTCTTAAAAATTCGGCGCGCTCCTGTGGGTCCATATTGGCGAATTTCCCGAAGGCGCGGATGCATTGCATCCGTTGAGGCAGCGGCAATTGACCGAACGTCTGTATCGCTTTTTCCATTTGCGCCCGTTCCTCACCGGACAGCCCGCTCAACGCCTTTTGTTTTTCCACGGGTGTCAGGTTAAAAAATTCATTGAATTGCGCCGTCATCATCTCACGCTGGTCTTCGGGCAGGGCATTCCAGCGTGACTGATCGGGGCCGCTGGGAGGCGGTTCCGCGGCGGTATTGTTGGTCACGGCCACGCTGGAGAAGTAGCTCAGGGTGGCTTCATTTTCCAAAAATTCCTGTTGCAACTGCGGAGGCAGGAGTTCCCATTGTGCCAGCCGTGCATTGATCAGGTCACGAATGTCCCCAGGCACAAGCGCGAGTTGGGCGGCGCGGTCTGCCGGAGCGGAGCGCAGGAGCGGCATCAGGTACCAGCGCAGTTCAGTGGCCCGCAGGCGCAATTCACGTTCGTTCGGGTCCAGCGCGGCGTATTCATTCACCTTGGCCAGAATTCGTTCCCGGATCCTCGCCGGTTTCTTTGCCAGGATGCTTTCGCGCTGCTCCGGCGACATCGCCAATAAATTACGGAAATAATCTATCGGCGCCGGCGGCAGCGGCGATGCCGGTAGTGGCATGATGGCCACGGGAACGGATGGTGGGTGAGAATGAAGTGTGAGATTCGTTATGCTTTGGGCAGTTGCAGAAGAAACAAAGACTGCCACAACGATAGCAGCCAACCCCCTCCGCCCTTGACCGAAAGGGTTCATTTCATGTCAGAAGCCAGAGCGAGCAATTCCTCGTCTGCGCGCGCCGGCTGGCCCATGCGCTGGATGGCATCGAAATTTTTAAGCGCATCCACGCTCGGCAACGGCTGGGACGCCACCAGCGCGGCGTTTTTGGCTATCGCAACCTGGTGGAGGTAAAGACTATGTTGCTGGAAAGTAAAGGCCGCAAAAACCGCCAGGACCGAGGCCACAGCCGTGCGCGGAACCCATGCGCGCCAACTCCAGCCAAAGACGCGCCACCGAGACTGTTGCATTTCTTCCAGTTCGACCGCCTGCATGACGCGTGCAGTGAAATTGGAGGCCACGGGTGCATCCGGCAGGCGAAAAAGCAGTTCTCGCACCTGCTTCCGGGGATCTTGAAGCGGCTCGTTATTCATCTTTAATTTAAAAACCGGCGCATGCGCAAAGTTGCACATAATTTCCGTCTCCCCTATCTATCCCAAAACGAGACTCGCCGCGGGCCTGTTTTCACGATATTTTAGCCGAAAATGACAAACCGCCAGCGATTCCTCGACGCCTGCCATTGCCGTGCCGTAGACCGTCCGCCGGTCTGGCTGATGCGCCAAGCGGGCCGGGCATTGCCGGAGTATCGCGAACTAAAGGCCAGGCACAATTTTCTCGAACTGGTCCGCACCCCCGCGCTGGCCGCCGAAGTCACGCTTCAACCCGTCCGCCGCTTTGACTTCGACGCGGCCATTTTGTTCAGCGACATCCTGGTGGTTGCGGAAGGCCTCGGCCAGGGCTACCAATTCCGCGACGGTGGAGGCATTCAAATGGATTTCCCGTTGCGCGAGCAGAACGATATTGCCCGCCTCGACACAGCCGCGTTGCCGGAAAAACTGAATTACATTCCCGGCGCGCTGCAACTACTGAAGAAATCTCTTGGCGAAAAAACCGCACTCATCGGTTTCGCCGGTTCACCGTGGACCCTCGCCAATTTTATGCTCGAAGGAGGAAGCGCCAAAGAATTTGTCCGTGCGAAAAATCTTTTTCATCAGCAACCGGAAACGTTTTCGCTTCTGATGGAAAAGTTGACTATGGCCGTAGCCAAATTATTGGAAATGCAAATCGCCGCCGGGGCGGACGCCGTGCAGATTTTCGACAGCCTCGGCGGACTGCTCCCGCAAAAGGATTTTCCAGCCGCGTCGGCAAAATGGATGAAGCAAATCATTTCCACGGTGCGCGGCGCCGTTCCCATCATCGTTTTTTCAAAGGACGTCCACGGCAATTGGGACACGCTGATCGAAACCGGGGCCAACATTTTGGGAATTGATTCGGCCATAAGGCTCGCGGATGTCCGCAAAATCTTGCCACCGGGGATTGGCGTTCAAGGTAATTTGGAGCCTTCTCTGCTTGCTGCCGCGCCAACTAAAGTCTCGGAGGAAACCAAGCGCATTCTCGAAGAAATGCGGGGTGCGCGGGGCCACATCTTCAACCTGGGTCACGGCGTGCCGCCGGATGCAAAACTGGAAAGCATTTCTGCGCTGGTTGAAACGGTGAGAAATTTTAAATGAAGGCCGGTGCCCCAAATGGGGCTAGTTTACAATAATCGGTTCCTCTCCTTGGCGTCTTCTGCACTGAACGATCTCTAAAATCCGTCTTAAACGATTTTAAATCATTACATGTTCGAGGAAGAATTCGTCATCGTTCCCGGCATGGAGTTTGTCTCGACCTCAGACTGGAGTTTCTGCGCCATCTCGTAGTGGCCGCGAATGGTTCTCAAGCCCCGGTCGGCATATTTTTTTAATTGCTCGTCCTGCAAGGACGCGGATGCATCCTCAAATTTCTGCATGGCTTTTTCATGCCCTTTCACCATCGCGTCGGCATATTGCTGGTCAAATTCCGGGCCGGAAAGCGATACGAGATTCTGGACATCCACTTGCGCGTCCAACAATTTTTGCTGGGGTGTTTCAGGCATCAATTCCGTGGCCTGCTTTTCCGCCGGCGGGGTCACGGGGAGATAAAATACGTTGGTATCCGGCAGGGACAATCCTTCATCGGCTGCAATTTTTGCCAGCCTGGCATTAAGGCGCGAATGGTCGCGCACCATGTGTTTGCCAAATTCCTGCACGGCTGTGTTTTGTGAATTGCTTTGCGCGGCCTCGCCCAACCGGATTTCCTTGAGGTTAATCAAAGACGCGGCCCAGGCAAAGTCGGCCGGAGTGACGGCGGTTGGCGGCGGCGGTGGATTGGTGGCGTTCATGTCGTCGCCGAACATCGGAACGGCAAAGGCGCAAAGGCCCGCTACTAAAACGATTTTGTTCCAGGCAATCCTTTTCATAATTCTTACTGGTTTAGACCTTTTAATAACCAGCTCGATTATTAGCCGATAATATGCCATACGGATTTATCTGGATTAACCTATGCCGCGCCTCCTAGAAGCAATGCGAAATGCAATGGCCGTTGCCATGACCATGCGTTTTGCAGTCGTTCAAGATTGAATTGAAGATCAACGGTTTATTTTGCGGACTCTTTTGGACTGACAGGATGCTTAAATCGCAATTTTACCGTATCTTTCAAAAAATTTATTAACCCCTTTTTCTTCGGCGGCGCATTTTGAATCACTTCGCACTTGTGGCCGCACACGGGACAAAGAAATAAAGGCACACCACCTTTTAACTTCAAAATGTTGATGCATTCGTCACACATGATCTCGAAACAATGAGTGCAACGGTATTCCGCTGGTTCGTCCGGATGCCGGGGACACAACACTTCATTGCTGGCCAGCGTGGCGGCATTAATGATTGGATCGCACCTATGCTTGCATTCCGGACAGAGAAACAGTGGAAGCCCGCCGGCACGACGCAACACGATCACACATTGACCGCAAACATATTCGCTGCAATGGCTGCATTTATACACAGGCTCACGCGCGTGTCGGACACATAATTTCTTACCATCGCCGGAAATCGCCTGGGATCGGATTCGGCTGCGTTCGTATTGCGGAATCGTTACGTCCGGGGTAGTGGATTCCACATAGATTTCCACATTGCCCAGGGTCACCGTTTGGCCAGCCAGTAGTGGCGCTTCCTTGACCGCATTTCCATCAACAAACGACCCGCTGGAAGAACCGCAATCCCGCAAAACGAGACCGTCGGCTGACAGGATGAATTCACAGTGGTTTACTGAAATCGAAGGGTGGCCGATAAGAAGATCGCTGTCCGGGTTGCGTCCCACCCGGTTGACGCCAGGTCGCAATTCCAGCGCCTGGTTTTCCAACCCCGCGGTCTTAATCAGAAGCGTGGCCATTCAACTTCTCTGATAATTTTAGCCTCACACGCCATTGTGCGGATGTCGAGCAAAAACGTTATGGGATAGCGTTTCCCGCCCCGCTTCGCCTCTCGAATTTCCCAATGATTCGGCAAAAGAGCAATTTAACTAAAATTTCTTTTTTGTTATTTGACATTTCGAAATAGTGATGCACGGTAGAAAGGATTCAAAAAATTTACCGCAAATGAGCGCCAAGCAACCCATTTGCTACTGCCGGGAAACCCTTTCTGACAGCCTGCGTTTTATTTTCGCGATCTGCCTTTTTTTCGTCACCATCCGGGCACCGGCCCAGATCATTGACTTAAACCACAACGGTATGAGCGACATCTGGGAATGGACCTATAACGTTTACGGTATCAACCCGAACGTTGATTCCGACGGTGACGGTTACACGAACTGGCAGGAAGCGATCGCCGGCACCGACCCGCTCAATCCCAATTCTTATCCGTACATTTCCAAATCTTTTGGCACCTCCGCCGTGTCGGGGACCAATGTTTTCATCACCTTCCCGTGCTACCCGGGAAAGCTCTACACACTGGAAAGTTCTACCAATATTCCCGATGCCAATTGGGTCGTGGAAACAAACATCGAACCGCTGTCAGGCACGAATCTCACCGTGACCCTGCCTATTGGCCCGGTAAGGAAGTTTTATCATTTCGGAGTTTCTGACGTGGACTCGGACGGCACCGGCTTGATGAATGATTGGGAAAAAATCCAGCTCGGCCTCAGCGTCACTAACGCCTATAGCAACGGCCAGGAGGATTTCGACGGCAACGCGATGAGTGATTACGAATACGTCACCAATTTGCTGGCGCAGCAAAACGTCATCACCATCGCAGCCACTGACCTGACGGCCACCGAACCCGATCCGGGGCAAAAACCGGCAGATACGGGACTGTTCACCGTAACGCGAGGCGGTTTTCCATTGGACAACATTACGGTAAGGCTCGGTTTCGGCGGGCCGGGAACCGGCTTTGCGTCTGCTGGTTTGGATTATAGTAACCTGCCGGTATCGGCCACGCTGCCGGTGGGCACCAGTTCGGCAACCATCGCACTCACGCCAATGGCCAACACTAGCCTGCAAACGCCGGTCATCGCGCAATTGCTGCTTCTGCCCAGCACCAATAATACTTACACCTTAGGCACCGAAAGCAATGCTGCCGTGGTCATCTATCCGTCACCCACGGCCACAGGCACGGGTTTGCTTGGCCAATATTATATCAATAGCAGCACGACTTATACGAACAGCATCAATTTCAATCTCACTAATCTTTTCCGCACGCGGGTTGATCCGGACATTGATTTCGACTGGACCAACGGGACCTCGCCCGATCTGTCCAATGGCCTTTATTGCGTGCGCTGGACCGGCCAGGTGCAGCCGCAGTTCTCGGAAACGTATTTCTTCGCCGTATCCAGCGAATCGGGCTGTCAGTTGTGGGTCAATGGCCAGTTGCTCATTAGCGAATGGAAAAAACAGGGGCTGACCACGTGGACAAACGCCATCGCCCTGCAAGCCGGCACGCGCTATGACATCAGGCTGGACTATCTCCAGGACGGCGGCCCGGCCCAGGCTTATCTTTATTGGTATAGCCCAAGCCAGCCGGAAGAAATCATCCCGAACTCGAACCTCTATCCGACGAACAATTATATTGCCGGCACGTCCAACGCGCCTTCCGTCGTCACGAGCGCCCTGAGCGCAGTGGCGTTTCTCGGCCAGCCGTTCAGCTTCACAGTCACCGGCGCGAATACGCCGCTGGGTTTCACCGCCAGCGGCCTGCCTCCGGGCTTGGCGTTTAACAGCACGAACGGCGTCATCAGCGGCATTCCTTCCCTCGCCGGCAGTTTCAACGTCACGCTCACAGCCAGCAATCTCGTAGGCGTCGGCGCATCCGTCCTGAACATCCTTGTCTTGAACACCGGCAGCTCGGTCGTCCAGGAAATTTGGACGAATGTGCCTGGCACTGATGTCACCGATATCCCGACGGATACGCCGGCAAACTTCACCAATGTCCTTGGTTCGCTCCAGGGCCTCGCGAATTACGGCGACAATTACGGCGAACGCGTCCGCGGCTATTTCACCCCTCCGGTGACGGGAAATTATTATTTCTGGGTCGCCGGCAGCGATTCCGCGCAGCTTTGGATTTCCGATGATAACAACGAAGTAAACCAGCTCTTGCGCGCCTGGGTCACGCCCACCAACAACCCCACTGCGCCGGGACAAAACGGAACCTCGCCGGGCCAATATAATTTGCAATCGTCGCAACAGTCCGGCTGGCTTTCGTTGGTTGCCGGGCAGCAGTATTTCATCGAAATCCTGCATAAGGTGGGTACCGGCACCAATGACAATTGGTCGGTGGCTTGGTTGCAGGACCCCACCGGCACGAATAACAACTCCGGACCTGTAGTTCCGGGCTACCTGTTGTCGCGCTATTATCCGCCGTTGCCGGCGAACAACGCGGGCACGCTTTACTCGGCCAACCTGCTGGCGCTGCCCGGCGTCGTCAGCGAAGGCGTTGGTTCGGCCACGCTGCTCGTCAATTCCGCCGGCACGCAGGCCACGCTGAGTTTCACCATCACCAACATGGTCGGCACGCCCACGGGCGAATCTATCAACTCCGACCCGTATGAAAACGACCCCGGCGAATTGATTTTCGACATCTCCGCCGCCAAACAACAGCCCAACGGCACTTATATCTGGAATATCAAGAGCACCGGACCGCTTTCGAGCAATGACATTGACCAAATCATCTCCGAGGGCAAGGCCGCCATCGTCATCGAGAGCACGGCCTTTGCGAACGGCGAGATCGGCGGCCATTTCACGCTGGCCAATGGTTCGCAAACCTTCACACCACCGCCTGCACCCCCGCAATGGACTGATGATTCCGCCAATCCCAACGAAGCCGTGCGTTTCCTCACGCAGGCCAGTTTCGGCGTGAACTCCAACGACATCGCCTCTGTCCAGGCGCTCGGTTATGCCGGATGGATTACCAACCAGTTTGCCATTCCCGCGACCCACGCCCTGACCAACGTCCTGGCCCATCCCTACTCGGACCCGACCGATTTGTGGCAAAGCACCGACTGGTTCAATGCCTGGTGGCTGAACTCCATTAATGCGCCTGACCAGTTGCGCCAGCGCGTCGCCTTTGCCCTGAGCGAAATCTTTGTCGTCTCGGAAAACGGCGTACTGGAAAACCATGCGGATGCCCTTTCCTCCTACTACGACATGCTGGCGGACAATGCCTTCGGTAATTTCCGCAACGTCCTCGAAAACGTCACGCTGCACCCGGCCATGGGCCTCTACCTGGGCATGCTGGGCAACAACGCCGGCAGCGAGATTACCGGGCTGCATGCGGATGAAAACTACGCGCGCGAATGCCAGCAATTGTTCTCCATCGGGCTGAGCCGCTTGTGGCCGGACGGCTCGCTCGTCCTCAACTCGCAGAACAATCTCGTCCCGACTTACAATCAGAATGAAATCGAGGGGTATGCCCAAGTCTATACCGGCTGGACTTATTATCAGACCAACCAGGCCAATGGCCTGCTGCCCGTAAATTTTTTCCCGGCTTACAATGGCACCAATCCCATGGTGCTGGTGCCGTCCCACCATGACCTTACCTCCAAGCTGATCCTCGACAACGTCGTCCTGCCGCCCGCCTATGGCACCCAACTCACCGCTTCGACAAACCAGAATATTTATTGCCAGCAGAATTTGGAATCTGCGCTCGATGCCATTTTCAACAACCCAAACGTCGGGCCATTCATTTGCCGCGAATTGATCCAGCGCCTGGTCACCAGCAATCCCAGCCGCGATTATGTCTATCGCGTCGCGCAAGTATTCGACAACGACGGCACCGGCGTCCGTGGCAACATGGAGGCCGTCATTCAAGCCATTCTCCTGGATTATGAAGCCCGCAGTCCGGACCTGCTTTCGCAGCCGACCTATGGCAAAGAACGCGAGCCGCTGCTCCGCGTAGCCGAACTGGCCCGCGCCTTCCCGTCGCCCCCTGCAATCAGCGGCACTTACAGCCAGACCACCAACCAGATCATCACCATCACGACGGCCAGCCCGCATAACATGAACAACGGCGATACCGCCTATCTGATTTTCACGGACACTTCCGGCAACGCAGCGCCCACCACGCAGGGCTATGGCATCACCAAGACCAGCCCAACAAACTTTACCGTCACTGCAACACAAATGATCTCCGGCACTTACGGCCAGACTAATGGCATCCTCACGGCGGTCTTTTCCAACAATGGCCTCACCAGCAACAACCCCGTCTATATCGTCTTCACCACTGGCGGCGCGTCCAATGCCTTGTTTGTCGTCTCGAACATCATCGACACCGCGCATTTCACTGTGGGCACGACCGATATAGTGACGCGTGCGGGTAGTTGCCTTTTGCCGAAGCTGTCTGTGGGCGGTTACACGCAAACCGGCACCAACATCGTCATCAGCACCACCGGCCCGCACGGCTTGGTCGTGGGCAATAGTGTGTTCATCAATTTCACTTCCGGCGTAGCCACCAACGGAGTTTACCAGGTGCAGAGCGTGCTCGACCCGATGCATTTTACGGTGTATGCGCTGAACTCCAGGAACCAAAACGAAAACAGCCTGTCGGTTTGGGCGTTGCAGGCGCCCGTGCTCAACCGCTCCGGGACCGTGGTTGTCCAGCAAAGCACCTGGAACAT
>Ga0206855_10288_pt1 | contig 14261 bp, 2 predicted proteins | sample Alteio_BWOrgCont_51_FD_152637 | JGI IMG/M metagenome (GOLD analysis project Ga0206855, IMG submission 152637) | Enriched cells from forest soil in Barre Woods Harvard Forest LTER site, Petersham, Massachusetts, United States -... | ecosystem: Environmental > Terrestrial > Soil > Temperate forest >...
ACCCATGCTGTGATGGGGTGGGGCGGCTGACGCAAAGCTTTTTCCGCTGGGCAGGGTCAAGTTGGGGGACTTTTCTTCCTCAAAACTGGTGTATACCCCCCTTTTTTGCGCTAAAAATCCCTAAGTAAAACTTATGAAAAAGTCGTTAAAATGTCAGAATTACTGTTTGCGGTTTGAAAGAAATACTTTATAATTTTCGAATTCTTCTCGTGATTTCCCTGAGTTCGGAGAAGTTTTTATTATTGTTGAGATGTTTGTTGAATGAAGGTTTTTATATAGAGTTGGGTTTGACCACGACCTCCTACGCTGACAAATCCGCAAAAAAACAACAGGGTGTATTTGTGAACAAAATTCGAATGGCTGAGGCCATTCTCTCTATCTTAAAAAAACCTTTATCGGTCCTTCTATATAGTTGCGTCCTCTGTGTTCTCTTACGGCCTTCAAACCTTCTAGCCGCGGGCCTTCCGGTTGATGTAACCAGCAACTTGCCGACTAATGTGGCCAGTGGCGGAGTCACCACCTTGTCCGCTGCCATCTCCATCCTAAACGGCACTGGCGGGACTATTGATCTCTCAGCTATCTCGGGCCAGACCATTACCTTGTCCTCGAACCTTCCCACCATCAGTTCGAACATCACGATTCAAAACACCGGCGCGCCGGTGACCATTAACGGGGCCAATTCGGAGCAGGCTTTTATTCTGCAGGGGCCTGGGGTTTCGGCGCCTGTCACCGGTGTTCAAGTGATTAACGGAGGGCCGAGCACCCTGGTTGCGTCAACGCTGTCGCTCAATCAAGCCTCTGGTTCGGGTACTCCCGGTCTTTTTTCCGCTTCCACTTCAAATGTAAATTTGGAATCTCTCCTGGTATTGAATGGCGGGACAGGAAATTCGATTGGCGGAGCGGGTGGCGCGGCAACCTTTTCCGTATCCGGTGCTCAAATGGTTAATAACACCAGTGCGGTCAGCGTGCTGGGTGGTAATGCTTCTTCGTTGTTGGTGACGGGCACCGCAGGCGATGGCGGCGCGGCGGTAGTTAATTCCGGTTCCCTCACCATGACAAACTATTCGATCTATCAAATTACCGGCGGCGAGGGCGGGGCGTCTTCTACTAATGTGAGCGGCTCCGGCGGCGCGGCGGTTCTGTCCGCCGGCGCGGTTTCCATGGACGCGTCTAACCTCAATGTTGACGGCGGTAATGTTGATAACTACAACAACACGATAGCCCCGGCTACGGAAGGCGCGGGCGGAAGTGTGGCGGTAACGCTTTCCAGTTTAACGGCGACCAACATTGGCAATGCAGAGGGCGGAGGACAGATTAATCTCCAAGCCAATACGGGCGCGGTGGGTTATTCGGCGGGAGCCACTGGCGGCGCGGGCGGATCCGTTTCCGTAATTGTCTCTAACGGAATTTCCCTGGATTCCAATTCATTGACTGCGGGCGCTGGCAGCGGCGGAGACAGCAACAACAGTGTGGGGGGAAATGGCGGAAACGCTTTTGTATCTATAGGTACGACTGGGTTGACCCTGACCGACACCAACGCCCAATCCAATTTTGGTGTTTATGGCGGTAACGCCGGCAGCGGCGGAAACGGGGTGAGCGGTTCAGCGGGCTCCGCTTTCCTGCAGATTTCAGGTCCGGTTTCTATTGATTCCAGTTTTGTGGATGTGCAGGGCGGTCAGGGCGCGGCTGGTAACGGCAGTTTGGATTCCACTGAAAGCGCAGGCGGAAGCGCTTCCGTTTCTCTCGGCAGTCTTACGATCACGTCGAATCAGTCTTTTCTCCAGGAAGAAGATTCTTCTGTTTTCACCGTGGCCGGTGAATCGGGATCGACGGATGACGCTAACGGCAACGGCGGGTTGGGCGGGTCGGCGACTTTAGTGGTCAATGCTGCGGTCTCGGTCGATTCTAGCGCGATACAGGTGGAGGGCGGCGACGGCGGTAGCGGAGGGGGCGTGGCCGGGTCTTCCGACGGCAACGGCGGCAGCGCTTTCGTATCGGTTGGTTCGGTGAGTTTAACCAGTACCAATTACAGTTCTACTTTAAACATCCTTGGCGGTTTGGGAAGCTCTGATGGAAATGTTGGCGCCGCGGGCGCTGGCGGGGACGGAACTTTAATTGCCGGCTCAGTGACGGTGGCCGGAGACAGTTTGTTGGAGGTAGCGGGTAACGATGGCGGCGGTGGTTATGCCACTATCGGCGGTAATGGGGGCAACGCGTTTGTGACTTTGGGCGGGTTGACCTTAGCCGGTGATGAGGACTCGAGTAACCAGGTTAATGTTTTCGGCGGCAATGGCGGATCGGTGGATTACGGCGGCGGCCCCTTGGACGGTACTTTTGAACAGGGCACCGATGGCAACGGTTCTGGTTCCAGTACTTCCGGGACTACGGTACTGGGAAATTCGGGCGCGGGTGGTGAAGGCGATGGGTCTATCGGCTTGACGGGGGGAAATGGCGGTACGGGCGGTGCGGTGAATTTCTCGGTTACCCTTAGCGGTCCCACCAGTATTAATTCGAGCAGTTTGTATCTTACTGGCGGCAACGGAGGAACGGGCGGATTGGGCGGATTGGGCGGCGGCAGTGACGTCGGCATCGGGGTCACACTCGGGGGAATGGGAACTGGAGCTTCAGGCACAGGCACTAGCGCTAATGTTAACGGCCAAGGCGGCGACGGGACTGGCGGTAATGGGTTTGGAGCCGCAGGCGGTGACGGAGGTTTTGGCGGTGACGGAGGCGACGTTATTCTATCCATGGGTGATAGCGCTGTTACCAATCACGGTCAAATTGATATTCAAGGTGGTATAGCGGGCGCTGGCGGCGCTGGCGGTCAGGGTGGCGAAGGCAGTGGCGGCGACGGCCTGGGCGGCGATGGCACGGGCGACGGTAATTTTGCTGGTAATGGTCTTGGCGGCACGGGTACCGGCGGTAATGGCACGGGCGGCACTGGCGGTAACGGCGGCACTGGCGGCAACGGCGGCAACCTTACCCTCTCTTTTGGAAATACGACGGTCAGTTCCTCTTCTTTCCTTACTCTTCAGGGTGGATTAGCTGGTGATGGCGGTGCGGGCGGATGGGGTGGATTCGGTTATGGCGGCAATGGTTATGGCGGCAATGGAAGCACCAGTACGGGCACGAATGACACAGGTAATGGTACCGGCGGTACGGGTATTGGCGGCAGTGGCCAAGGCGGTAACGGCGGCAATGGCGGCAACGGCGGCAATGGCGGCGGGGTCAGTGTGACTTTTGGCGGGGTGACGGTGACGGGCGGTTTGGGTAATTCGAATTTGAGCGTTAGCGGCGGTAACGGCGGCAACGGCGGTCAGGGCGGCAACGCGGGCGAAGGATTTGGCGGAATTGGCACCGGGGGCGTTGGCAGTGTAGCGACAGGCGGGACTGGAAACTCTATTCCTGGCGATTCCGATTTTGGTGGAGGTAATGACGGCGTTAGCGGCAATGGCGGCAACGGCGGTAATGGCGGCAGTGTGACTGTTTCGATGGGCCCTTTAACAATTGATGGAAGCGTTGTCAATGTTACCGGCGGCAATGGCGGTTCCGGCAACCAGGCCGGTTTAAACGATGATGGTCCTGTAGGAAGCGCGGGTAACGGCGGTAACGGCGGGGACGCGAATTTATTTGCCGGTCAAGTGGATTTAAATAACGGTTCCAATTTATCGATAACCGGTGGCGCGGGCGGCAGTGGCGGTTTTAACGAGGATCTTGGAGGCACCGGAGGAAACGGCGGTAACGCGAATTTCACGGCTACGACGCTGAACTTTTGGGACAACGGAAGCACGCTTACGGTTGCGGGCGGCGCGGGTGATACAAGCGAAAACGATGGTATTTTGGGAACCAACGGTTCGTCCTACGTCAGCATCGGCAGTTTAAACAGCACGGATATCAATGGAGAAGCCGGTACGGTGTCGATAGGCGGGAGTTCGGCCGTGTTTCAAGTTGCCTCTGGTACTTACGGCGGTGTGATTGAGGGAAATGAAAGTTTGGATGTGACGGGCGACATCAGCGGGACATTGACCCTAACCGGAACCAACACCTACACCGGAGGGACTACCGTCGAGAGCGATGGAACTCTCAATATTGAAGGTGATGAGAATATTGGGGATGACGACTATGGTTTGGTTTTGAATGGCGGAACGCTTCAGGCTAGTAGCGAAACCGGGCTGACTTTGGATGCTGACGAAGCGATAACGCTGACCAACAGCGGAGGAATCTTTGATACCAATGGAACTTACTCGTACATTTATGGAACCATTACGGATAACGGCGCGGGGGCAGACTTTACGGTTGAGGACAGCACAGGCGGAAACGGAACTCTTTACCTGACAGGAGACAATAGCTACTCGGGTTGGACGAACTTATACGGCGGCATTTTGAACATCAACAGCCAAGCCGCGCTGGGTACAAGCGGGTTGGTTTTTGGCGGCGGCACCTTACAAGCCGGGAGTGATTTGGACTTAACCTTTAATAGTGATGTAGTTAACTACGGCGGCACATTTGATGTGGATGGTGAAGATAGTACCATCACTAATTCTTTCACTAATTTATATCTAGGTGTACCTCAATATAGTGCGTTTACGGTTTTGGATAGCTCTGGTAATGGCGGTTCTTTGAGTGTGGCAGGCGCGGATGGCGATAGTTCCGATGAAGTGACGGGAAATGGTGCGGACGGGCAAAGCGTTACCTTTGAAAGTTCTTCTCTCACATTGAACCCTTACGATCAATCGAGTGTGACTATGACCATAGCCGGCGGCGCTGGCTCGGATGATGGGGATGTCGAAGAGGGACAAAATCTTGGCGGTAACGGCGGCTCGGTTGTGGTCAACGCGGGCGACGTGGCAATGGATTCCAGCAACCTGACGATCGAAGGCGGCGCCGCTGGAACGGGCGAAGCCAGTGACGATACTTTGATGGAAGGTACCGGCGGAAACGCCTCGGTTTCACTGACTTCTTTAACCGTAACTTCCAATGCCGCTTATGAATTTGAGGGCGATGATGACGATGATGATGACGAAGCGCCCAGCGCGTCCACTTTCAATGTTATCGGCGGACAGGGTGGAAGTGATTACTTTGTGGGAAATGGCGGCCTGGGTGGTTCGGTTTCTTTAATCATCAGCGGAGCGGTTTCAGTGGATTCCAGTAACGTCAGTATCAGCGGCGGCGAGGGTGGTAATGGTACTAATGGCGGAAATGGTGGCGACGCCTCAGTTTCTTTTGGTTCGATGAACCTCACGGCGAACAATGCTTCCTCTACTTTTGTTGTGACTGGCGGCGAGGGCGGCGAGGGTTATTGGGAGGAGGATGAACTCGGCGTCAGTGGTAATGGCGGTTCAGCTACCCTCGCGGGCGGCATGTTAACGATGGATTCCAGCGCGGTTAGCGTTGGCGGCGGCAGTGCGGGAGATTATGGTTACGCTCCCAATGACTCCGTTACCGAAGGGATGGGCGGAAACGCTTCCGTTTCCCTGGGCGGCCTGACGGTTACTTCGGACGCTTATTATGAAAATTTTGGTGATTATTTACCTTCCACCTTGAGCGTCATCGGCGGGCAGGGCGGCAATGAGTACAACCAAGGGTTTGAAGGTGATGACGACGATGACGACGATGATTATATAAATGGCTCAGGCAATGGCGGCGTGGGTGGTTCGGCATCTTTAGTGGTGAGTGGCGCGGTATCAATCGATTCCAGCAATGTTCTCGTCCAGGGTGGTAATGGCGGTTACGGTAGTCAAGACGTTGGTACTTTTGATGGGAACGGCGGTAATGCGGGGGCCACATTCGGTTCTCTGAGTTTAACGAATTCCTGGGCCGATGAGGGCTCGTCTTCCAATTTGGCGGTCGTGGGCGGTAATGGCGCAAGTGATACTGAGGAGTTTGATCCCAACAATTTTTCCGGTACGGGCGGTACGGGCGGCAACGGCGGCAACGCCAGCCTTGTTTCCAATGGATCGGTTTCGGTTGATTCCAGTTTTGTGAGTGTCGGAGGCGGTACGGGTGGTTTTAGTAATGACGGCAATGGTGGAAATGGCGGAAGCGCCTCGGTTTCTTTTGGAACCTTAATCCTAACGGCGACTAACGCTTCTTCGGCCTTGTATGTTGTTGGCGGCAACGGGGCTGAAGGCGGTAATGAAGAATATGGATTAAGCGGCAACGGCGGGTCGGCTACCCTGATGGGCGGCATGTTAACTATGGATTCGAGTTCGGTCAGCGTAGCTGGCGGTTCGGCATATGAAGGTGGGGCCGCGGATGAAACTTTTATAGAAGGAATGGGTGGAAACGCTTCGGTTTCTCTGGGTTGTTTAAAAATAACTTCCGATGCCGCTTTTGAAGATGATCATGTCGTTGCCGCTGATGACGATGATGACGACGACGATACACTCAGGCCATCGACTTTCAACGTCATTGGCGGGCAGGGCGGAGAAGATTACGGTGAAGGCAGCGGTGGCAATGGCGGATCGGCTTCTTTAACAGTATCGGGGGCGGTTTCGATAGATTCCAGTTCGGTGAGTATCGTTGGAGGTAATAGCGGGGAAGGTAGCGGTGATTTTGAAACCTCCGACGGCAACGGCGGAAACGCTTCGGTTTCGGTAGGTTCTTTGGCTTTAACGGGTTACTGGAATGATTCCGAATTCGCGGTTCTTGGCGGCAGTGATGGTTTTGCCGGTGAGGGTTTTGAATCTAATGATGCAGGTGAAGGAACGGGTGGCAACGGCGGCGGAGCGACTTTTGTTTCGGCCGGGTCCGTATCCATTGACTCAAGTGAAATGGACATTATTGGCGGTATCGGTGGTAACAGCGAAGAGAACACCGGAGGCAATGGCGGCAGCGCGTTTGTTTCGATAGGCGGAGGATTGGTTATGACGGCCATCGCTACTGACAACTCCTTCCTCAATGTGATCGGCGGTAATGGGGGCATAGGAGAAGGAGATGATGACGATGATGATGACAGTGGTAATGGGCAAAATGGTTCCGCTTCCCTCATTGTGAATGGTCCTGTTTCGATTGATTCGAGCGCTATCAACGTTGCGGGCGGAACAGCAGAAGATGGGGAAGATGGAGAATTATCGAGTGGTACGGAGCCGGACGGAGGCAGTGCTTCCGTTTCCATCAGTGGTGTTGGGTCCGAATTGATTTTGACTTCTAACAGCGGAATGGAAAGCAATTTGTCGGTGGTGGGCGGGGCTGGCGATAGCGATGATAACGAGGGTAGTGGCGGCAATGGCGGCGATGCTTCTTTAATAGTGACTGGTCCGGTTTCGATGGATTCAAGCACCGTGTTGGTTCAGGGTGGCGACGGTGGATCCGGTTGGGATAATAACGGCGGTAATGGCGGTGCGGCCTCGGTTTCGATCGGCGGTGATTTGTACCTGACATCTAGTCTGGGTACTGAAAATTCCTCTAACTTGAGTGTAATAGGCGGAGATGGTGCGGGATCTTTCGATGAAGGCACTGGCGGCATGGGTGGCGCGGCTACCTTGATCGTCAGCGGCGGAGTTTCTGTTGATTCCAGTAACGTAACTGTGGCTGGCGGCTCTGCGGGCGAGGGCGAAATAGAAGACGAAGGAACCGAATTGTCTGGCGGAAGCGCTTCTGTTTCTTTAGGAAGCTTGATAGTTACTTCGAATTCCGCTTATAGCGTGGGTGATGATGACGACGATGATGACGATACACCACCACCGTCCAATTTTATAGTGACGGGTGGACAGGGCGGATTTGATGATTGGAATGGTAACGGCGGCAATGGCGGTGCGGCGACTTTAATCGTGAGCGGCGGGGTATCAATCGATTCCAGCTACGTGAGCGTGGGCGGGGGTAATGCTGGCGAAAACGATGATGATGAGTTTGGAACCATTGATGGTAACGGCGGGGACGCTTCTGTGTCGGTCGGTTCTTTGATATTGACGGGAAATGAGATTGAATCGGATGGTTCCGAATTCGCGGTCTATGGCGGCAGCGATAACAACGAAGATGAAGACGCAATGACTGGCGGCAATGGCGGGGCGGCGACTTTAATTGTGAGCGGTGGCGTGTCGATGGATTCCAGCGAAATAGACGTTGATGGCGGCAACGGCGGCTACAGTGAAAATGGCAACGGCGGCGCTGGCGGAAACGCGTTTGTTTCGATAGGCGGCGGCCTTTTCATGACGGCTTCCAATGACGATTCTTATCTTGATGTCGTCGGCGGTGAAGGTGGCGGTTTTGGCGAGGAAGGTGTTGGCGGTAACGGCATTAATGGCAACGCTACCTTAATCGTGAATGGCCCTGTATCAATTGATTCAAGCGAGATATATGTCGCGGGTGGTTCGCAGACGGAAGATGATGGAGAGTTAGATGGCGGTACCGAGTCTGCCGGCGGCGATGCTTCTATTTCCATCGGGGGTATTGGGTCCGAACTGATAATGACGTCCAATGAAGAAGGTGAAAGCAACCTGTCGATAATTGGCGGGACCGGCAGTAGTGATGACGGAGAAGATGGCGGTAACGGCGGTAATGGCGGCGATGCTTCCTTAATAGTAACAGGTCCGGTTTCGATTGATTCAAGCAACGTGCTGATTCAGGGCGGCAACGGCGGCGAAGGCAGTGGAGCTGAAGAAACGTCAGACGGTAACGGCGGGAACGCCTCGGTGACGGTGGGATCACTTTATATAACCAGCAACAATAGCTTTGACGAAACTTCAACTTTCGTGATCGCTGGCGGCACTGGCGCCTCTGATGATGGTGAAGGAGACGGAACGAGTGGAACAGGCGGCACGGCCAGCCTTGTAGCTAGCGGATCGGTTTCGGTAGATTCCAGCAATGTGACGGTGACCGGTGGTTCGGGACAGTCTAATGATGAAGGTAATCCGGGTAACGGCGGAAACGCTTTTGTTTCCATCGGTTCGGTTTTGGATATTACGGGCAATATCAATACTTCCAATGTTTCTTTTGAGGGCGGTAATGGAGGAAATGCGGATGATACTGAGTTCTCATTGGCAGGAGGTACCGCCGGATCAGTTTCTCTTTTCGCCGCGGGTGTATCCATTGATTCTTCCAATGTCAATGTAACCGGCGGTACGGCTGGTATAGGTGAGTTGACAGGCGGCACTGAAAATGACGGCGGAAGCGCGGCTGTTTCTGTGGGTTCTTTGATAATTACTTCCAATAGCTATGGTCAGTTCATTAGTGAGGACGCGGATGTAGAGACAACCAACGGCAGTTTATATATAGCGGGAGGAAATGGCGGTTCGGACGAAAATGAGGGTAACAGCGGCAATGGCGGCTCGGCTTCGCTGACGGCTTCAAGCGGAGTTTCGATCGATTCAGCTTATTTAGCTATACAGGGTGGCGAAGGTGGAACCAGTTGGGCTTATAGCGGGAACGGCGGCTCGGCCTCGGTTTCGATCGGAAATGTTTTATACCTGACATCAAGCTTGGGTGCCGACAATTCCTCCAATTTGAGTGTGAAGGGCGGCCAGGGCGGGGAATCTTTTGATTTCGGCATTGCTGGCGGTAATGGCGGTTCGGCTTGCTTAACAGTTAGCGGACCCGTGTCATTAGATGCCAGCTCGATTGATATAGAAGGCGGCGATGGAGGCGCAAGTGACGATGCGGAAGAGGGCTTTGGTGGAACCGGAGGTAACGCAACATTGAAGGCTGGGTCGGTCGCACTGAACCATGGTTCTTCCATCTATGTCGCGGCGGGCAATGGAGGATTTACTGAGGACGACGAAGATTTTGGTTTGTCCGGCAATACATCGGTGACTATTAGTTCTTTAAACCTGATTGATTCGGCTTCGTATTTGAGCGTACAGGCTGGAACAGATGGATCGGGAGAGGTGTTGGGATCAACCTCAGTTTACTTGGGCGGCCTTTTTGGCAAGGGTGCGGTCAATATTACGTCCGGTAATTCTATTTTCCAAATCGCGTCAGGTGATTTTACCGGGTCGATTAACGGCGATACGGGTTTGGAGAAAGTTTCTGCGGGAACTTTAATTTTGGGTGGTGTTAATACTTATACCGGTTCTACTACGGTAACGGGTGGCGTGCTGGCGGTGGACACCAATGGAACTCTTGGAACTTCTAATTGGGTGACAGTAGGCTCTTTGGGCGGGTTGGATTTCATTAATGGCAGTAATGCTGGTTCTTTGACCATTGAAAATAATGGTTGGACCAATTTTGACAACACGTCAAATGCAGGGAGTGCCTTCATTGACAATGAGGCAACATTACAATTCTCCGCCAACAGCAAGGCTGGAAGCGCTTCAATTACTAATAATGGTAATATTTACTTTACGGGCAGTTCATCAGCTCAAAACGCGGTCATTAATAATCAGAATTTTATAGCGTTTAATACGCAAGCAGACGGCGGTAATGCCACTATCGATAACTTCGGAGGAATCGCTTTCTACGGCGGTTCGGCCGGCAACGCCGCGATAACGGGTGAAAGCGGATCTCTGTTATTTTTCTACGGAAAAGCCCAGGGTGGAAGCGCGTCATTCAATCAGCTTGGCAGCATGATTAGCGGCAGCGCGTTTGATATCAGTTACTCCGACGCTGGTGTCACGGTGGGTTCTATTAATAGCACTAGCTTTGCCGAGATTTTCCTGGGTTCTCAAAACCTGGGTCTGGGAGTCAACAATGCCAGCATGACCATTGCTGGAACCATTCAAGATGGCGGAATTGGCGGCGGAATAGGCGGTTCCTTAACCAAGCTGGGCACGGGAACCCTGGTTCTTTCGGGTGTGAACAGCTATAGCGGCGCAACCAATGTGGACGCCGGAACTTTGATGGTGGCAAGTTCTTCAGCATTGGGTACCGGAAATGTTAATGTTAACGGCGGAACTCTTTCAACGGATGGTATCTTTCCAACTATTAATGTGGCTCAAAACTATAGCCAAGCCGCTGGCGGAACTTTGAGATTGGGATTGAGCTCAGCTACGATTTTTGACCAACTATTGGTTGTTGGCAATGTTTCTTTAGGTGGAACGCTCCAATTAACTTCTCCTAATTCTTTCACGCCGACTGTTGGGCAATCCTTTGGAATTATCAGCTCCTTGGGAAATATTTCTGGTGACTTTACTTCGGTGACTGATTCCTTTACGGGTGTGAAATTGGTCCCGGTTTATTTCCCTACGGCGGTGTTGTTGGAAACCGAACCGGCTTCATTTGCTCAATACGCGGTTAACAACGCCAACCAATTATCGGTTGCCAATGCTTTGAATAACCTCAGTGGGAGACAGGCGTCCACGCTTTTGGTTGGCTTGGCCAATGTGAAGGCTTCGGATTATTCACAGGTGTTCAACCAGATATCGCCTGCCAATATGACTTCGCTTTACTCCACCAACTTCCAGATAACCCAATTGCAGGCGGGGGCTTTGAACGGACGGATGGCGTCGTTCTTGTCCGGTCAAGGGTATTCGGGAAATAATCAAACAGCTTCTATCGACAGCAATCTGATGTTTGCCAGCACTATGTCCGCTGAGGAAGAGTTGCAACTGGCCTTCCACAGCGAAGAAGTGAAGGACGATCAGCGTTGGGGTGGTTTCGTCAGCGGAGACAGCGGAACAATGAACGTGAATGGCGGCGATGGTTACAACGCGGTCTTGAACGGCGTTACCGCGGGTGCCGACTATCGAGTGAGTCGAGATTTGGCGTTCGGTTTGATGGTGGGTTACGAGAATCCTAATATCACTTCGGTCAGCGGAAGCAGTTTGGCGATCAACGGCGGCGAAGTGGGGCTTTACGGTATGGCAAAGGCGGACGGTTTCTACGCCTCGCTTTTGGGTGAAGGCGGCTATGAAACCTATAACAGTCAGCGTGCCGCTTTTGGCGGTACCGCTTTGGGTAACACCAATGGCCTTTTATATTCGGGCCAATTGGGTCTGGGTTACCAGATTCAAGCGGATAACTGGACGGTTGGGCCCATTGGCTCGATTCAATACACCATGGTTAACGTGAACGGATTCCAGGAAACAGGTTCTCTTTCACCTGAATCTTTTGGATACCAGGGTCAAGATTCCTTAATCAGTAATTTAGGAGCTCAAGCCACGGGTAATTTGAACCTGGACAAGGATATGACCTTGTCCCCGATGGTCAGCGCGACATGGTTACAGGAATATGATAGCCAGGGCGGTTCGATTGCTTCCAGCGTGGGAGGCAGTGCGTTTACGGTGCAGGGCGCACCAATTGGCCAAAGCGGTATTCAGGCAAGCGCGTCATTGGGTGTGGAATGGAAGAGTGGTTTGAGTCTGTCGGCTCATTATCAGGGCCAGTTTGACCGTACGGATTTTGATTCACAAACATTTGGCGGGGAAATGAAGTTTAAACTTTAGGTTTAGGCCGGAGAAGTTCTGGCTTGATAGGAAATTGTTGTGAGACTAAATAACTTTACAAAGGCTTTTCTTTTGCTGATGGCCCCCATGGCTTTTTTTTGGGGCTGTTCGAAGAGCAATTTGCCCGTAAGTCTCGCTTCCAATTCAAGCGCTTCTATTACTGTGCCTTTGAAGGATTCTCATGGTAAAGATTTGGCCTCTACTCAAGTCAGCGTTTTGTATTACATCGGCGGTTCAGGCGCGCCGGTAACGGGCAACGCGGGAACTGCGTCCGCCAGTACCGGCAATTCTTTCAGCTTTGACGTAAAGCTTCCGACCGGGAATACCTATAGTTACGTGGCGGTACAGATCAATGATTCGGGTAATAATATGATAGCTGCCGGTGCTACGACTATGGCGGGTGGTACGGTTCCGGTTACTTTGGGTCCGGTGAATAAGCCTGTTTACCAAGTGACGTTGGGAGCGGGAAGTGCTTTTGGTTTTGAATCGGATATCCAACCCGCTGTGGGACTCAATACTCCGACTACCGTTGCGGGGTTGGATGTGGTTTGTAATACAGACAGTACGGGTTTTGAATTAGATGATCCGGCTTTGGCTAATGACACGGTCGCTTATTTGGGCAATGGTAATTTTGTCAATTATTTGCAGATTCCAACAACCTTTGCTGAAAGTTCCAGCACGTCCAAAAGCCAATTCGCAACCGGCCCCTCCTCAATGGCACCCGGTGATGTTTACTGCGTCAAATTGTCCGGCGGCGGACATGCCTGGCTGCAGGTAGTCAGCGTTAGTGCGGCCGGACCTGCTTTTGTGTATCGCGTGAATACCACCCTACCTTATTGTGGTTATGAACAAACCACGGCTGATTTGGCTAGTTCCCTGAATCCGACTCCGACAGTTGGAGCCAGTCCAGCCGCTGTCACAGTTGCGGTAGCTTATTCATCTGCTGGTATCGTGCCTTATGATGTGGCGGTTTTGGGACCGACTAGTGGTCCGGCTACTACGGTTCTTGTTCCGAACTCAGCGAATGGTTATATATGTATTTTTGACGCTTCAACTGCATCGTTCAGCGTGTCTTTCACAGGAACTGGTATGGTGACCCCAATTGGGATGACTGTTGATCCTCAGGGATCTTTCTTGTACGTGGCTGATCCCGGTGGAAATCCCGGACCGATGGTGAATCAGTTCAGCATCAACGGTGGGAACAGCTTTCCTTGGAATGGCTGCATTGGTAATGGGCTGGGAGTTTCTGGCACGGATAATTCCACTCAAGCGGGCGCGGGTGCTTTGGCAAAACCTCGCTACGTGGCTTTCGACAATTCCAGCAATCTATTTATTACAGATACAGGTACGGCTGGTTTTGCAGATGTCATGGAATATTTTGGGCCTGCCATACCGCTTACAAGTATTACGAATCCAAGCAGCGTAAATTATTGGGCGGGTCCTTTGAGCACCGGTTCTGTAAACAATGGTGTTGGACAAATAGTGGCTGCAGGACCAGGTACTATGGTTGTGGCGGATTCGATTAACAATCGAATCGTTTTCTGCGCGGCGGCAAACGGAAGTCTTGTTGCTCCGTCTATAACTTCGGATAACAATCCCGCTGGCGCGGTTGCTTTTAGTAATCCACAGGGGGTGGCTTATTCGGCCTCGACAGGATACATATACATCTCGGATACAGGTCACAATCGAATCGTTGAAATGACATTGTCGGGTGCGTTTGTGAAGATTTTGGGCCCCACTTTAGGGAGCTATACTCTGAGTGGACCGACTGGTATCAAACTGGATAACGCCCAGCCACCGAACATCTATGTCGCCGATACGGGCAATGGCAAGGTTGTGATGCTTCAATAGCTATTCTCGTGTTGAAATCCACCAGTCCCTAAACTCCCTTAAATGTTAAATGCGTTAGATCAATCAGGGCACAAAGGTAACCTCTAAAGC
>Ga0206855_10291_pt1 | contig 14187 bp, 13 predicted proteins | sample Alteio_BWOrgCont_51_FD_152637 | JGI IMG/M metagenome (GOLD analysis project Ga0206855, IMG submission 152637) | Enriched cells from forest soil in Barre Woods Harvard Forest LTER site, Petersham, Massachusetts, United States -... | ecosystem: Environmental > Terrestrial > Soil > Temperate forest >...
CGCGTAATAGTCGACGGTGTTTGGGCCTAAATAGTCATATAGCGAATATCGCAAACCTACGTTTAGCGAAAACTTAGGCGTGAAGTCATATTTATCGCCTATATATACAGCGCTTTCCAATGCCTGTTCGGCTGCCACTGTTTGCGGTACAACCAGCGATCCCTTTCCATCGGGTTCAAAATCACCCGGGTCAATATGGTAATAGATTGCGCTTACGCCAAAATCAAGCGTATTATTCCTGTTTAGGTAATAAGTAAAATCGGCTTTGTAGTTTGTTTGCTTTACCCCGAAATTAAGTTTAAAGCCATCCACCGCAACAGCAGTGCTCGAAATATCGTAGGTATAACCATCAATGCCTGCCATTACCACACTAAACAATTTATTATTAAAATTATGCTTCCATTTAATGTTTATGTTTTTATTGCTGTAGTTATAAGCGGTGTCGCTGTTTAATTTGAAATAATCATCGCTTAAATAGCTGGTCAGATAAATGTTGTTCTTTTCATCTATACGCTGGCTTATGTCCAGATTAACATCATAAAAAGATGCTGCACTGTTTTTATAGGCCTGCGGCAACAACTGCAGCAGCCAGTCGGAATAGGTGGTACGTGCGCCGAATATAAACGAGGTTTTATCCTTTACAATAGGACCTTCAACATTAAGCCGGCTTGTTAACAGGCCAATGCCTGCCGAGCCGGTAAATAGCTTCTTATTGCCCTCGCGATTGGTCACGTCTAAAACGGAAGCCAGGCGTCCACCATATTTTTCGGGGATGCTGCTTTTATACAATTCGATGCCTTGTACAATATCGGGGTTAAAGGCCGAAAAGAAACCAAAAAAATGCGAAGGGTTATAAATGGTAGCATCATTAAGCAGGATAAGGTTTTCATCTGCCGATCCCCCTCTCACGTTAAACCCGGTAGTGGCTTCGCCAACCGACTGCACTCCTGGCAGTGTTAAGACAGCACGTAATACGTCGGCTTCGCCAAAAACTGTTGGCATTTGCTTAATGGTTTTTACATCGAGTTTACTAACGCCCATTTCAACGCTTCGTACGTTGGCAACTTTCTCGGCGGATATTTTTACCTCTTTTAGCGAAGTTACGGCTTCCTGCAATTCAATATTAAGCTTCCCGTCGGTATATAGTATGATCTTGCGCCAAGTGTCCTTCATACCCAAACCTTTTATTGATAAGGTATGTCTGCCGCGAGGCAAAGTGATGGAATAATAACCAAACTGATCGGATGAAGCCCTGGTTTTAAAGTCGGCATCATAAATATTGGCGCCAACTACCGGTTCGCCCGACTTAATATCACGCAGATAACCGGCCATAGTTGCCTTTCCGGATTTTATGCTATTCGTTTTGATCCCTATTTCATAGGTCTTATTTTCAATCGTGGCTTCGGGAACTTTTTTGTCTTTTTCATCGGTATAGTCGGCAATGGCCGCAGTTTGTTTTGATTTTGCGCCAACGGGAGCCGGGTCAAAAAAACCTGCTACCAGGTGAGGGTTCAATACCCTGCCTTTTGTTAAAAATACCTGTTGTTGTATAATTGTATAGTGAAAATCTTTATTGCTGAAGGCAAGGTCTAAAACGGTTTCGAGTGGCTTATCGGTCACGTTAAGGGTAACCCGCAGGCTATCGAATTTAGCAGGGTCATAATAAAAAGTGTATCCTGTTTTTGATTCCAGTTCAGTAGCAAACTGTTCAACGTTTGCATTTTGAAAATTGACGGTTACCAGTTTTACCGTGCTTTGCTGTGCAATTACAGGTATAAACCAAAACAAAAAACAAAAACTCAGAGAATATATTTTTACCATATTAATTGTTTATATGGTCATAATAAGCTGCAATGCCTGCGAGCGCCTGTGCCTGGTCCCGGTTAAATTTTATATGCTTGGCTTTGATGTATTGCTGAAGCAGTTTCTTTTTATCCTTTAATACGCTAAGCAGGTCACCTTTGCCATCTACCTTGTAGTAGGTGTCATCCTTCTTTATAAAAAATTCTTCTTTGGTAGCTGTAAAATAGGCGTAGGCCTCCTGCGCGCCTGTGGTTGAGGTATAGTGTTCGACGGTTTTATATCTTTTCGACAAAACCTCCGTCTGGCCATGATACAGCTCATCGTAATAGCCCGATGTTAACACTACATTTTTGAGTAGCGTATCGGCATCTATATTGATGAAATGATGGCCCAGCAGATCGAAATTTTGAACTCTGCCATTTAATAAAACATATTTTGTGGTTTGATCAAATAAAATAGCTACCAGTTTACCTTTATAAAGATCATACAGCAAAGGAATACCCGTGTATTCAACGCCATCATAGTGAACTGATCCCTGAGTAAAGGTTGTATCCATCAGGTAAGCGGAACGCTTGATTTCCAGTGGACTGTAAAAGGAATATTCGGGACCGTTATTTAAAGGCAGTTGCTGACCAATGGCTTTTGTGTACAACGCGTTGGCATTGTTTACACCTGCACGCAAAACGCTATCGGGACTGATGGTTTGACCCGATGCGCTTTTTAAGATGATAAAACTTAAGCTTAATAATTTTAGATGCAGGGAAATCCATTTCTTCATACAGCAAGTTAGCCCAAGTTTTAATTTTGCAATATTGGGTTTTACTGCAAGGGGAATGCAGCAACTAAAACTATTGTCTTTTTATTAAGCGGAATAACAGAATTGATAACGTATATAACACAAATGTTTACTATTTCGGTTTAACCGTGGTTAAGTTGCCGTGGTGCCTATAAATTCTACAAATAATATTATCACAGTTGACAATATTGCAAGGAATAAAAACAGCACTTGTTTGTTCCTCGCGCTGATAAGATAAGTTAATTTACCACTGCCCATTAACTTGTTGAATTTAAGCATGTATATAACTGATAATACAATAAAAATTAATGGGATAACATAAGACAGATAGGCTAATTTGTTATTCATATGCTTTTATTTTAGATAAATGTTCCGGGTTGACGTGTTTTCACAAGGTGTTTAAACAAAGTCAGTCCGGTTTGGTTTTAGCTTTTTTTTATTAACGGAACAATTTTACTGCAAAACGATGAGTCACGCAATACAAAGCAGTTGGTATATTTCCCTATCGGTTTGTGATTGGGGGAATAAAACGTAGTTTTACTACGAGCTAAAACACTTCACCAAGCCTTCACTTTAATTTTAGCAAATACAAACATGGAAACAATATACTTTGAAGAGACCCAACATTTTTCCAGAGGATTTTTAATAATACCGGCGATGGTTGCTATTTTGTTTGGCGGTATGTTTGTGGTCCAGGTTGTTTTCAAAATTAGCATTGGGAACAGGCCGGTACCAACCTGGCTGTTATTTTCGATATTCTTATTGACGACAGCATTCACTGTTTTTATGTATTCGCAACAATTAAAATTTAAAATCACCAGCCAGGCAATCTATTTTAGTTTAGGCGTATTTGCTCCTATGCAGTCCATTAAAACTGATCAAATTGCGTCGATCAGTTTAAGAAAATACAACGGTGTGGGTGAGTTCTCCGGATGGGGAGTTAAATCAAATGCTACGGAAAACTGCTATACAACCTCCGGCGATGAAGGCATGGAAATAAAGTTTAAAAACAATGCTCAAAAACCCATATTGATTGGCACACACAAATCCGCCGAAGTGCAGGAGATACTCTCGAAATATTTTTCGGCCCTGAAGAATTGACCTTGGTATTTACCTGGAAATTGGCTTAAGCCATCGAGGCGGCTTTTAAAGCATAACCAAGCCATATAAGATTACCAAAACAGCGATAACAATATAGATTACCGATATTCCGTAAAATGTAGCCCACCTCAGCCAGTTTACAAACTGCTTTCCCATTTGCACCACAGGGTCATCGGTATCCTTTATAATAAGATAACTGTTTTGCCTGTTTATCTCTGTTTTAATCCTATTTTCTTCCGCATACTGCAAACGCCCTGCGTCATAATGTGCAGCGCAATGCGGACATCTTTCATCAATTTTACCTGTCCATTCGCTCCATTTTCCGCAAACCGGACATTTTATTTCACTAACCTGACTCATGATAGATTTATTTTAAAAACTAGTACTATTAGGATTATAAGAACACATAATGATTTTAAAGGTTTAATATTTTTCGCTTTTTTCGGATCAGTTGATATCTGCCTGCAATTGGTAGATTAAAATTAAATAAAAAAAATCGAAACAAGCAAGGCAGTGCAATTTATTTTTGATTGAGACCCGGAACGCAGACAGAACGAGTGTGCATAAAAGAGCATGCTTAAAAATTTGAGTCTAGTTAAAAAACGTGCCAATTTTGTGCAAAAACGTGCCAATTTTGGCTGTTTTGGGTGCATTTTTTGCATAAAACAAGCTTTTTTGGCCAAGATGTGCTGATTTTTGACCGGTTTTGAAGCAAAAACTGCAGGAATTAAAATGTTAACTATTTAAAAATGTGTTAGTTGTAATAAATTTACCTTTTTTTAGGGGGGAGGGAGGGGGTAGCGCCCCATTCCTCTGAAAGGCCCTCATTAAGGCCATTTGTCCGCCCAGGGGGTTTGAGTTGCCCGTTTGCAAGCTATGGCTCAAAAATACTAATATTTTTGGCAAAAACAAAGGAAAAAGCGTGGTGTAGAAAAAGTCTTTTTCTATTAGTCTTGCTTTGCAATTGTGGATTTAATTAAATATCCTAAGCTTCCAGTTTTATTGTTTATGTGGTTATTTTAGCATTTAAAACTTCTTTATGTCAGATCTTGTTTTTGTTTCGCCTTTTTTTATTGTTGCCAACCTTAAGGATTCGGTGTCATTTTATGTGGATAAACTGGGCTTCGGGGTACAGTTTATGGGCCCGGAGAAAGGGCCGTATTTTGCGATGGTAGGCCGCGGCCCGGTATCGCTGATGCTGAAAGGCGGCGGTGGGCCTGTGCCCAATCATACCCGGTATGATTGGGCACGATGGGATGCTTATATTTCCGTCGCCGACCCGGATGCTTTATATGGGGAATACCGCGCTGCCGGCGTGGTATTCAGTCAGCCCCTGCGGGACGATACTGATAATTTGCGGGGTTTCGAGGTGGTTGATGCGGATGGTTATGTGTTGTTTTTCGGGCGGCCAAATGTTTGAGCACGGGTTGGACCGGGATTGTAGTTAGGGGCTTAATGTCTTTGGATTTATCATCGTGGAATGTAATTATCATCTTTCGTGGAGTGCAAATCCACGGTGATTATGGTCGTGGATTGCAAATCCCGACCAACGGGGAAGGCGAGATTACAATCAAATTTAATTTATTAAGTTCACACAAATTTTAAACAATGTTTGTCAAAATCTACTGGATAGAAACTTTTGCGAATAATGCCAGATTAGGAATTATGGTGCGACCCAGAGGGAATGATTGGCTTGATGATGAGATTGCCAGTCTTAAGAAGCAAAATGTGAATCACCTTGTGTCTCTCCTGGAATCAATTGAGATTGAAGAATTAGGTTTAAAGCAAGAAAAATACATTTGTGCAAAATATGATATAGACTTTTCTAATTTTTCAATACCAGATAGGGACATCCCAAATAATGAAAGTAAAATAAATGCATTTATAAATTTGATGTCTTCAAAATTGAAGAAGGTTGTTCTGTCGTCGTTCATTGTAGGATGGGGATTGGGCGATCATCCATAATTGCCGCCAGTATTCTTTTGGAAAAGGGAAATCATCTTACTGCAGAAGAAATAATTAATCAAATAGGCATCGCAAGAGGATTAAAAGTGCCTGACACAGAAGATCAAATGAATTGGCTAAAAAATAGAGAACAGAGGAAAAAATAGTGTCACAAGTTTGTTCGGTGTAAAATTTACAGGCATGTGTGCATAGTTTGAAATTAGAAGAAAGTTAAGGGCAACAAAGGCCCCTGTTAGAGATGCCTTGAGAGACTTTCTTAATATCTTGGTGATTTGTAATCGCGGGATGCAATTATCATCGTTCGTGGATTGCAAATCCACGGTGATTATGGTCGTGGATTATAAATCCCGACCAACGAGCAACTCTGCAAGGCGTTGTTCCGTCCAAAGTTTCTTCATTCACTTCTCAAACTGTTTACAGGGTTTGCAAAGGCCCCTTTTATTGTTTGAAAGCTGATGGTGACTATCGTCATCAGCACCACAGCTGCGCCCGGTACCAGGAAAGTATAAATACCGATGGTGACGTGGTAGGCAAAAGTTTGCAGCCAACGTTCCAAAGCAAACCACGAAAGCGGTACAGCGATAAGAAAAGCTATCAATATTAATTTCAGAAAATCGGCCGAAAGGAGGGTTGCCAGGTGGCTTACGGAGGCGCCCACTACCTTGCGGATGCTGATCTCTTTACGCCTGCGCTGCACAATAAATGCCGAAAGACCGAATAAACCCAGACAGGAGATGAGGATGGCAATGCCTGCAAACCATTCCGACAATACTGTTACCCGCTCTTCGGCAGCGTAGAGTGCGTGGTAATCTTCGTTGAAGAATTTGTATTCAAAAGGCAAGCCGTGGTTATACTTACGGTAAAGGGAAGCAATTTTGGCTATCGTTTCCTTTTGCGCCCCGGGAGATATCCGGGTAATGATACTCTCGTTGTTTTTACGGAAGCTGATGAATAACGGCCCTATGTTTTTGTACAGGGACTCGTAATGAAAATCCTTTACAACGCCGATTATAGTGTTTTTGGAGCCCCAGAGTTTCACGGTCTTTCCCAACGGGTTTGTCAAGCCCATCTGGCGGATCGCCGTTTCATTGAAAACCACCGCCGTACTATCTGAAGGGATTGCTGATGAAAATGGCCGTCCTTCTTTCATTTGCAGGCCCAGTGTCTGCAAAAAATCAAAATCGACATAAAACCCGGAAAACTCGATATTGCCTTTTTTCCCCGGCCAGTCTATCCCGCCGCCGCCGCTGTGGTTACTAAAAAGATCGCCTTCCATGTCGGATACATTTACCACCCCTGGTATATTTCGCATGTCAGTAACAAAGGCATGCAGGTTTTGCTGAATGTTGCCTTCGTTTTTAAATGATATTACGTTCTCTTTATTATAACCCAAATCGCGGGTTTGGATAAACTGCATTTGCCGGTACACTATCAATACCGAAATGATCAGTATTGCCGAAACGCAAAATTGGAAAACTACCAGGCCTTTACGGATTGCTGTTCCGCCGGAGGGTAAATTTAAGGCGCCTTTAAGTATAAGCGCGGGTTTAAAACCCGAGAGATATAAAGCGGGGTAGCTCCCTGCAAGCAAACCGGTAATCAAGGTGATCAGCAAGATCACACCAATGATCTTCAGATCAAAAGAAGTCATCAGCTCAGCGCCGGTCAGGCTTTCAAAATACGGAATGAGCACGGCGACGAATGCTGCAGCGGCAGCCATCGCTATTAAGGCCATCAACACCGATTCGCCGAGGTATTGAACGATAAGCAAACCCCGGCCCGCACCCACCACTTTTTTGATGCCTACTTCCTTTAACCTTACGGACGCCTTAGCAGTGGACAGGTTCATGAAATTAATGCAGGCAATAACCAGCAGGAACACAGCCACGATGGAAAATAATTTGACGTAGGCAATCCTGCCGCCTGCCGGAACGCCGTTTTCGTAATGATTGTGCAAATAGCCGTCTTTAAAGCGCTGGAGGAACAAAGTGCCGGTCCAAACCGTATCGCCTGTTTTTTTGCGGATGAAATTTTTTATGCTGCGATTTATCTGTTCCGGGCTTACGCCTTTTTTTAGCGTGACGTAGGTGCCTGGATTGCTGCTGTTCCAGTTGATGTCCTGGGTGGTTGTAACCACGTAGCGCTGATGTGGAAAGAGCACATCAAAAGCCTTTGATGAATTTGCTGGCGGCGCGGCGAAAACGCCTGTTACCACGTAAGCGCCATTTATTTTTTTGCCAAGGCCCTGATACCATGTTATTGTTTTTCCGATGGCTTTGCCGGGCGAGTTAAATAGTTTTTGGGCAAGCCGGTCGGATAAAAGGATGCCTGCGTTGTTCGCCAATGCTTTGCCGCCATTGCCGTATACCATTTTAAAAGCGAACAAGCGAAATAAATTATCGGTGGCAAAGGCTTCCGATGCCTCGAAACTTTTGCTGCCCCCGTCGGAAATGATGCAGGTTTCTTCGTCATAGTCCGGGGTTTTGAAAGTGACGGCATCTGCAATACCCGGCACTTCGTCCTTTAACGCTTTGGCCAAAAGATCGGGCGTGCTTCCTATTGTCATCAGGCTCTTGTCGCCTAAGGGCACATTCTGCATTACCTCGTACAAACCGTCATCCTGGAAATTGTCCATATTGACTTCGTGATTGATCCAAAGATAGATGAGGAAAGTGCAGGCCAACCCAATGGATAGGCCAACGAGGTTGAGGAGGGTAAACTGCCGGTCCCTGAGCAGGTTTCTCCAGGCGATTTTAAAACTGTTTTTGAACATGGTGAGCGGGTTTAGGAGAAAGACGCGTTTGTTAAAAACAAGTTGCATGGTTTGGGAAAACATTTTTAAGGATGCCTCTTGATCGGTTGAACATTATATTTAAATTTACATTCCGCATATGTGCTCAAACAAAACCTATCCGGGAATAACGATTGACACATTATCTGACAAAAGCATTTGGACATATGACCCGGAAGTAATTAAAACTAAAGACAGGCTACAGTATTGTTCAGTAATGGACAAACAGCGGGTTATTTAGATATATTCGACAATAAGATTACTTTGACAAGATATCGTTAAAGATTAATCCTGAAATACAATATGAAAATCGAAATAATTAATAAAGAGCTCAAACTGAATATTTCCGGCTTTTCGGGTGTTGCTGCAAATAAAAATTACGCGGGGACTGCTTTTGCCTTAATGGATAAAATGTGGCCGGTTGTTAAATCGAAAGGGTTAAAACATAAAGGGCTAAACATTTGGGTGTACGAGGCGGATGAAAAAGTTTTTGCCGGGATTGAACTGGAGGATGATTCTATAACAGACACAGGGCTGGAACAAAAAACAGTTTTGCTTGCCAAATATGCTTACCATAAACATATTGGCCCTTATAACCGGCTAAAACAAGCGGGCGACAATATGCAAAATGAATTACGAAGCATGGGGTTAAAAACCCGCTTGCTATATATTGAAATATACGGGCATTGGACAAATGATGAAAGCAAACTGGAAACGGAATTGATAATTGCGGTTGATTAGAATTGCGACGGTTTATAATTCTCCGCCTATTAGCCTTTTAGTCCCGGTTAGCGATTACGAGTGTCCGAAAGATTAAGCAAAGGGTTAGGTTTAATGCTTTTTAATTTGCGAACCAAGGCTTAATATCTTACGGATTTGTAATTGGCGGATACAACTACTATGTTTTGTGAATTACAAATCCACCACAATTATGGTTAACGAAGTAAATAAAACGTGCGAGTTATGAACTTTTATAACAAAACAGTTGCTGTCATTATTTTTCTCGGCTGCCTGGGCGCAGCGGGTTATAGCCAGGCCCGGCTGGTGTTATCCAATAAAAAAGCTTCAAAACAAGCCATTGCCCTGTATAATTATATACAGGACATGTACGGTAAAAAAATCCTGTCGGGCCAAATGGTATCCGGGTGGGGCTTTGATGAGCTGAAGTACATACAGGATTCAACCGGCAAATTACCCGCCATAAGGGGCGGGGATTTTATCGACAGCAATAAAAATAAGACTGAAGTAAAGGAAGCAAAAGCCTGGTGGAAGCGCGGCGGGATACCGACACTGATGTGGCACTGGGGAGCGCCGGGTATAGGCAACGGCTATGTAAATTCAAAAAAAGAGGTAGATATTGACAAATGCTTTGAAAAAGGGACACCTGAATATGAAGCGTTTTGGAAGGAGCTTAAAGAAAAGGCCAGGTTACTCAAAAAACTAAAAAGGGCGCATGTGCCCGTTTTATGGCGCCCTTTCCATGAACTCAACGGCAACTGGTTTTGGTGGGGAAAGAAGGGGCCTGATCAGTTTAAACGCTTATGGACAACCATGTATGATTATTACGTTCACAAAAAAAGGCTGAACAACCTTATATGGGTGCTGTGCTATACTGGCAAGCCTGACAGCGCCTGGTACCCCGGCCGCGAATATGTGGATATTGCGGGCGCGGATACCTATGCGCCCAACGACCCCCATCTGGATATGTATAAAAAAGTGGTGGGAATAGTAGGGCCTGTAATGCCCGTCCCTTTTCACGAATGCGGTATACCGCCCGACCCTGCCGAGTGTTTCGCCGAGGGCGCCAAATGGTCGTGGTTTATGGAATGGCATACAAGTTTTATAAAAAAAGTGAAAACCGACTATCTTAAATATATTTATAATAATGACCTGGTAATAACCCTGGATAAAGTACCGGATATTATGGCTGTGTATGGGAAAAGGTGAGCATCGTCTGCTATTTGATGCTTTCGATTTTTTACTTTGTTAGTGCGGATTTGCAATCCGGGACTTAATATCTTTGGGGATTTGTAATCCCTGAATACAATTACCTTTTCGTGGATTACAAATCCATGGTGACTGTGGTTGTGGATTACAAATCCCGACCAACGGGATCCTGGTCCGGGTAAAAAATCAACGCCTGGCCATGCAAATCGGGGAATTCAACAACCGCGCCCACGCATTGGCCAGTTTCAAAGTTGAAAGCAACCACTGTATCCCTGGCGACGCAATAGAGAAGACCGTCCGGCCCGAAACGTAACCCTCTTGGCTTGCGGAACTGAACGCCATCACCTGGACTCATAACGCGGACTAAGCGACCATCTTTGGCATCGTATTCCCGCACACCAGTAATGGCGTCCGGAGAGCCGAATGGCTTTTCGCTGCTAACCAAGATGTTACCATTGGGCCCGACCAGTAAATCAAGCGGGCTGAGTTTGGGATCGTCTATCTTCCAGGGGAGCTTAGATAATCCCGTCGAAGCAAACGCGAAGATGGCATCGTCACCAACCCCGTCTGGACCAACGCCCGATGCCAGAAATAGCGTACCATCTAATCCGAAAGCAAACCCACGAGGGAATGGTACGATGTGTACCGGAAGAACAAATTCACCGGTTGAGTCGAGCTGCTTCGGAAATGCCATTATTGTTCGTGCGGTCCGCAAGCCGACATAGTATCGGCCATCCGGTCCGAAGACACCCCCTCCGGGGTTTAGTCCAGGCATGGTGGACGTTGTACGAACAACATGGGCACTACGGTCCAACGCAACAATGCAGTCGGTCCCGCTGTTTACAAACAACAGCCGCCCGGACGGCTCAATTCCCAATCCGCGAGGGTCGGTAATTCGGTCGTCATCGCTAAATGGGCCGATCAATTTTCCTTGCGGATTGAACGCTAAAATCTTTCCAAGCCCTGCACCGTTAGTACCTGAGGCACTAGTTACGAGAAGACTCATGGGGGTATGTGCGGGGCTTTCCCGGATTGTTTGCCATAAAATAACAGATTTAGTTACAAATTACTGGTAATTTTCTAACTAACTCAAGTTGCTGATTAATGTGTTAAAATAAAGGAATAAAAAGGGTGAGCATCAGGGCGTAAATTTGGTTTACCACAACTAAGTAAATTCCAGGCGATGGTTGCAAAGGATAAAATTATAGGAGATTCTGTTTTGGGGGACGCAATAGTTTAACGAATTCCCGCTCAGCGAAACAGTATTTCTTTTATCGTTTTAACAGGACTACCACGCTCAAGCGCTTGATGTTCCAGCCAGTAGTTTTGCTGCTGCTCCATCAATTGCCCGGTTTGCCAGACCAATATTTTGGCTTCGAGCCTTGCCATGCAAAGTTTCTTATTTTCCAGTTGCGACCGGGTATCCATTACCATTACCTGTATACCCGACGGAAGATGTATGCCCCTGACAGCAGTTTCTACTTTATTGACGTTTTGTCCGCCAGGGCCCGATGACCGGCAGGTTTCCAGTTTTATATCTTTTGGATCCCATTGCATCAATTCCTTGACATCAGAAGCCACCACCCCAACAAACCAGTTTTTACGCTTGTGGTATTTACGGTAAGGACTCTGTGCTATCCACTGTATGGTGCCGGTCCATTCCTTCGTAAATACTTCCAGGCAATCACCAATGGCCATCATCGTAGCCGACAGTAATGTTCCGTTCAATTCGCCGGGCTTATTTTCCAGCATTTGTAGTTCAATGCCCCGCTGTTTAGCCTGTTTCATCATCAGGCTTTGCACACAGGCTACAACCCGGCAGCATTCTGCCGGGCCCTTGCCCGATGTGATTTGTATTATCATTTTTTTCATGATTACTCCTTATTCATTCTAACGATTTGCGGAAAAAATTTACCCTGGATTTCAATTAGCTCATGTTGAGCTGCAATCACGGTTTCGATGTCTTTGTAAGCTAAGGGGTTTTCTTCCACCGTGCCGCCAATTAAGTTAATGCCGCTATTTGTCAACAGCTTTTTCATGGCCGAAACGGTCATGCTTTCTCTTGCTTGTTGCCTGCTCATTGCCCGGCCCGCGCCATGCGATGCTGAGCATAAGGCATCTGCCACACCCTTGCCCGTTACCAGGTAAGCCGGCGTGGTCATGCTGCCGGGGATAATACCATGTTCGGCTTTGTGCGCAGGCGTTGCGCCCTTCCGGTGAACGATCACATCCCTGCCATCAGTGAGCTTTTCTTTCCATGCAAAGTTGTGATGGTTTTCCACCACATGTAAAGCCTTTAAGCCTAATGCCTTTAACAGGTTGATATGAATACGCTCATGACAGGCCCTTGCGTAATCGCCGGCAAGGGTCATGGCCAGCCAGTATTCTTTTCCAGACTCGCTGCTCATATCCAGCCAGGCAAGCTGCTGCACATGGCGTGGCAGCTTACAGGTATTCATGGCTATTTGGGTATAATGTTTGGCAATGGCCGAACCTAAACCCCTGCTGCCCGAATGTGTTAACAAAGCCGGACACGTTTTAGCGGGTAACCCCAGGGTATTACCGGCCAGCAGCTCAATTTCCCCAAACTCAACAAAATGGTTGCCATTGCCGGATGTGCCTAACTGCCTAACTGCTTTACCGTGAAGCGGTTTTAAAAATGATAGCTCATTAAATACAGGGCTGTCCAAAACCTCATGTTCCTGCCGGGCATCCAAACCGCCTTCCATACCAAAATGGGTATGGTTTATTAAGGCCTGTTTGATCTGGTGCGCAAACCGTTTTACAAAACCTTCACTCCCGTCAATGATCGACAGTGCCATGCGGCAACCGATATCCATACCTACCGCGTAGGGGATCACGGCGTTATCGGTAGCCAGTACCCCGCCAATAGGCAGTCCAAAACCCATATGCGCATCGGGCATTAATGCTCCCTGTACGCTGATTGGTAACAGGTTTGCCAGTTCCATTTGCTTTTTTGCTGAGGACTCGATACCCTTGCCGCCATAAGTTTTACAGTATACAGGTTCATTCCTCAACCCATAAGTTTTTGACAGGGGCTCTTCAACCTTATCAATCAATTTGCCAGCTATTTTCGCCGTTAATTCGTTATCCAAAAATGATTCCGGATCACTCTTGATTTTTACCAACAGATCCAATAGTTGCTGCTTACTGTGGTGTTTGAAGTTTTTAGAGGCTATACCAATAACCAGGCTTCGCAGCTGATCGTTATGATAACCTATTTTACTTAAATCCTTTGTTCTTAAATTGCCCATATGGCCTATGTTTCTAATTCCAGGTATGCCTCTTTTGGGCTGTACCTGGGTATGTTTTTAATAATATTGTTAATGTATTTGGCTTGTTCGCAATTCCACCCGTTCGAGCGATAACCCCGGCCGCGTGTTAATAAATTAAGACGGGGGGCCAGACCACTGCAATAGATATAATTATCAATCCAAGCCAACTCTTTTTCAATATCGCTGTCTTTGAGTTTTTTATGCGTTATCATATTCGGCACAATCTTTAATACAAAGCGCCACGGTTCGGTAACCACATATTTGATTTCCTGGCGGCGTGTTTTTATACTAAATGTTTCCACCAGGGTAAAGCAGGCTTTTTCCTGTTCTGATAAATTCAATTTAGCGTTGTGCCACCAATACAGGTCAAACTCGCGAAGCGTTTGCTTCCTCAAAACGTACCCATATTTGCCTTTACGGCGTTTTTTTCGTTTGAACGATTTATCGTGATGGTATTCTGTGGTGTTTATCTTCAGCAGCAAAGCTTC
>Ga0206855_10292_pt1 | contig 14177 bp, 13 predicted proteins | sample Alteio_BWOrgCont_51_FD_152637 | JGI IMG/M metagenome (GOLD analysis project Ga0206855, IMG submission 152637) | Enriched cells from forest soil in Barre Woods Harvard Forest LTER site, Petersham, Massachusetts, United States -... | ecosystem: Environmental > Terrestrial > Soil > Temperate forest >...
GGTCTCTCTTACGACAGTAAGGAAGGCCGCGCGCTGTGCGGCGCGCTCTCCTCGATCATGACCGGCACGGCGTACGCGACCTCGGCCGAAATGGCCAAGGAGCTCGGCCCCTTCCCCGGCTACAAGAAGAACGCCGCCCACATGCTGCGCGTGATCCGCAACCACCGCCGGGCCGCGCATGGCGAGTCCCGCGGCTATGAAGCGCTGTCGGTCAGCCCAGTGCCGCTCGATCACGCTTCCTGCAAACAAAGCGACCTCATCACGCGCGCCAAGGCCGTCTGGGATCAGGCGCTCGAACTCGGCGGGGCCAACGGCTTCCGCAACGCGCAGACGACCGTGATCGCGCCGACCGGCACGATTGGTCTGGTGATGGATTGCGACACCACCGGCATCGAGCCTGATTTTGCGCTGGTCAAGTTCAAGAAGCTTGCCGGCGGCGGTTACTTCAAGATCATCAACCGCGCCGTGCCGGAGGCCTTGCGCGCGCTCGGCTATCGCGAGGCCGATATTGCCGAGATCGAGGCCTATGCGGTCGGCCACGGCTCGCTCTCCAATGCGCCGGCCATCAACGCTTCCACCTTGAAAGCCAAGGGCTTCACGGACGAGGCTCTCACAAAGGTCGAGGCGGCGCTGCCGACCGCCTTCGACATCAAGTTCGCCTTCAACAAATGGACGTTCGGCGAGGATTTCCTGCGCGACACCTTGAAGCTCGACCCCAAGATCATCGCGGCGCCGAATTTCGACCTCTTGGCCGCGGTCGGCTTTTCCAAGCGCGAGATCGAGGCCGCCAATGTGCACATCTGCGGCGCGATGACGGTGGAAGGTGCGCCGCACCTGAAGGCCGAGCATTACAGCGTATTCGATTGCGCCAACCCCTGCGGCAAGATCGGCAAGCGTTATCTCTCGGTCGAGAGCCATATCCGGATGATGGCGGCGTCCCAGCCGTTCATTTCCGGCGCGATCAGTAAAACCATCAACATGCCGAACGACGCCACGGTGGAGGACTGCAAGGAAGCTTATCTCCTTTCCTGGAAATTGGCCCTGAAGGCCAACGCGCTCTACCGCGACGGCTCGAAGCTGAGCCAGCCCTTGAACTCGCAGCTCATCAGCGACGAGGACGAGGAGGACGACGCGATCGAGAGCTTCATGGAGAAGCCGATGGCCGCGCGCACCGCGCAGCTGTCCGAAAAAGTGGTGGAACGTCTGGTCGAGCGCATCGTGGTGATGCGCGAGCGCGAGAAGATGCCGGATCGCCGCAAGGGCTATACGCAAAAGGCCGTGGTCGGCGGGCATAAGGTCTACTTGCGCACCGGCGAATATGACGACGGCCGCATCGGCGAAATCTTCATCGACATGCACAAGGAGGGTGCTGCCCTTCGCTCCTTCATCAACAACTTCGCGATCGCGGTCTCGCTCGGCCTGCAATATGGCGTGCCGCTGGAAGAATATGTCGATGCCTTCACCTTCACCCGCTTCGAGCCGGCGGGTCCCGTGCAGGGCAACGACTCGATCAAGTACGCGACCTCGATCCTCGACTATGTGTTCCGCGAACTCGCGGTGAGCTACATGGCCCGCTTCGATCTCGCCCATGTCGATCCAAGCGAATCCAACTTCGACGCCATCGGCAAGGGCGTCGAGGAAGGCCGCGCGCCCGAGAACTCCGGCAACAAATACCTGTCGAAGGGCCTCACCCGCTCACGCTCCGACAACCTCGTGGTGATGCGCGGCGGCAGCGAGCCGACGACGGAAGCGCGCGGCGCCGGCAACGTCACCGCGATCGCCTCGCATGGCGCGACGGCCCGTGCTTCCGACGCGGTCGAAGGCGCGGTCGCGCTGAAGCAGGAGGTGAGCCACGACCTCTCCCCGACCGAGAAGCTCGAGGCGCTGCAATGGAGCAAGGCGGGCACCGCGGCCCAGGCCGCTCCTTCCAAAGCCGAACGCCGCGCGGAAGCGAAAGCCAAGGGCTACGAGGGCGAGATGTGCTCGGAGTGCGGCAACTTTACGCTGGTGCGCAACGGCACCTGCATGAAATGCGATACGTGTGGGTCCACGACGGGGTGTTCGTGATCACCATGTAATCCGACGAAAAGGAACGGACTGATAAAAGAAAGAGGCCGCTTCCTGAGCGGCCTTTTGAGTATGGGCTATTCGATCATGCTGCCACCGCTTTACAAATTTCTGAACATCGCAGGGGCAAGACTCACCCTGCAAAACGGGACCTTCAGACATGCAAAACCCTCGGACTTTAATGACCTTGAAGATATGACTGTCCGAAGTGTCTTTCCCGAAACCGACGAGGCCGCGCTAGAGGAGATAAAAAAGAACTTCAATCGCATATTGCTACGAAATCTAGATCGGCCACCAAAGTGCCAAAGTACAAAAATGAGGCAGCAAATCATGCTGCTTCAAGAGCTTTTCACAGCGCATCCCGAGGTCGCCGAAGCCATCGATGAGGTTTTAGAGCGCGACGACGTAGCACAGCTGTATGACCTAGATCGCTTGAAGGAGCAAAGCCGGCTTTTCGTGGATGAAATCAATAATTTCATGCAAGACTATCGAGTGTTGTGCGTGACTTGTGAAATCGACAATGAATGCATGTGGGAGCGTTACGCCGAAAATTCGCAAGGAATTGCACTACGAGTCCTGCCGAACTTGGAAAAGGACTCAAAATTTCGGCTGTTTCGCAAAGTCAGATACACCGCAAACCGGCCGCCAGTTTACTAAAACGTTTTGGATTTCCTAGAGCACGGTCTTTTTCGCGACCAATATGAAAGAACGAAAGAGATTATAGAAGAGATTGTGACTTCGAAGACGCTCGATTGGGAATATGAACAGGAATATCGGTTGGCAATTCCGGTTGCCCCTGATGCCGACTGGAATACACTACCTTATCACCCCGAAGAAATTCCTGAGTTGTTTTTTGGGTTGAACACACCGACGGAAATCAAGGAAGAAATTTGTCGACTTGCGAAAGCAAGAAATCCCAAAATCAAGACATTACATGCATACCGGGATCCTTTTGGCCGACTATTGTTTCTACCGTAGCCCGCAGAACGGGTTAACTACCCGCGAAACCCATCGGCTTCCTCCGCGTCCGTGGTGACGCGATGGGTATCGCTCCCACCTTCGCCCGTTTAGCTACGGCGGACAGGATTGCTCCACCCATCCTACTTGCTACATCCCGCCCTTTTCCGCTCCCGAGGCAAATGCTATATCTCCGACATGACGACCGCCGAAGACATTGAAAAAGCCATCGAACAGCTTGCCCCGCGCGAGCTCGCGCGGTTTCGCGCGTGGTTTGAAGCCTTCGATGCGCGGCAATTCGACGGCGCCATCGAACGCGACGGCGGTGCCGGTAAGCTTGATGCGCATGCCGAAGAGGCCCTCGCCGCCCACCGCGCCGGGCACTCACGCGAATTGTGAAGCATTTCGCCTCGCCGAAATTCTGGATCGCTTACGAGGCGTTGCCGCCTTCCGTTCGACAGCTAGCCGATGCGAATTACGCGCTGCTCAAGCGCGATCCACGGCATCCATCCCTGCAATTCAAGAAGGTCGGGCGTTACTGGTCCGTTCGGATTGGCTTGCGCTACCGAGCCCTCGCCGTGGAAGTGGACGACGGCTACCTCTGGTTCTGGATCGGCTCGCATGCCGACTATGGCAGAATGATCGGCTGATGACCGATTTCGAAACTGCGCAAAAAGTATTCCAAGCCCTGAAGTTGGCCGAATATGCGCCCGCGCAAAAAGCATTGCCGATCCTCAACGGCCTGATGTCGCTCGTTCAAGGCGCAGGCGACCAGCCGCTGAAAATCGAGGAAGCCCGCGCCAGCGCCTTTCTCGCGATTTGCGAAGTCGGAAAGGCCTTGCACCGCCGGCAACCGACCGATGGCCTTTACGCGGCGGCGATCAGTGCGACCGAACGATGGATGGCGTTGGTGAGAGCCCTGACTCGAAATGCAGCCACTCAGTGAGCTCGTCATGCCCGGCCTTGTGCCGGGCATCCACGTCTTGGTTCCAATCGAGCACGAAAAGACGTGGATGGCCGGGTCAAGCCCGGCCATGACGAAAAATAACTCGCGTCATCCAGTCACGCCATAAATCCAAGTTCCCAAACCCACCAAAACTGCGGCTCACGCGCAACACTCCGACAATTTCGTGACGGCGGAGCGCAACGTTCCCGTGAACGTCCTCTCCCTGCCGCATTCTGAACCCATTCCGGCGCTTGACCGTGCCTCGGCGATATACGGATAAGGATACCCGAGGCAAAACGCCGCCGGTTCCCGCCAGTGAGTTTAAGGAGAATTTCCCTGATGAAAATGCTGATCGCAATTGCTGCATTGCTTGGCTTCGTGACTGCGGCCTCCGCGGCCGACTTTCCCCGCCGGCAGCCCGCGCCCGATTATTCGCAGGCCCCGCCCGTCGGCAAGATGCCGGTTGGCAAGTACCCGGTCGGCAAGACGCCGGTCCGCTACTAACACCTGGATCGCGAACAGGAACGACCATGGCGAGCCGACCGGGTAGCATCGCGCTGTGCGTGCTGGCGGGCCTCTGCGCGCACGCGGCTTTCTTTGCGGGCGAAGGCGCGTCGGCCAGCGAGAGGCAGGCGCGCGGCAGCGACGCCAAGGTGATCGCCTCCATCGAGACACCGGCGGACGCCGCCTCGGTTCGGCCGGCTGCGCCAAAGTCCGGGCCGGCGTCCGCACGAGGTCCCTATTACGTCGATTTCCGGGCAAGGACCGCCGCGAGCTGGGGACACGCCTTTGTCTGGTACGGCAAGACGAGCGAGCGGCAAGTCGAAGTGGCGGGTCTGACGCCGGCGGGCGATGTCGGACCGTACATCCTTGGCTATGTCACCTGGGTGCCGTCGGAAACCGGCGCAAGCTATGGCGATCTCGACCCGGAATATCTGACCGCGCATTACAAGGTGTATCTGAACGAAGCGGACGCCAGGCGCGTCTTCGCCCACATCAAGCACCTGAAGGAAAACTCGCCGGTGTGGAACGCCGAATTGACCAATTGCACGGGCTTCATCGGCGACATCGCCGCCTTCATGGGATTGAAAACGCCATCGCGCTGGACCCGCCCCGAGGACTACGTCAACGAACTCAAGGCGCTCAACAGCGGGCGGCAGACGGTTCGTCTTTCCGAGCGATAGTGCTTCGGAATGACGGGTTATCGTGCAGCGTGCCCCGGATGCTGCGCAACGCGCTGCGACAGCGGCGTGGTGCGCTGCTGATCCGGGGTCCATCATCCTTGCATCGGCCTCATTGTCTTCATGGGTCCCGGCTCTGCGAAGCAGCCCGTAGGATGGGTTGAGCGCTTGCGAAACCCATCGACCTCCCTCGCATCCTTGGTGGTTTGATGGGTATCGCTTCCGCCTTCGCTCGTTGAGCTACGGTGGACGGGGTCGCTCCACCCATCCTACGGCCTGGAATGCATCGGAAGCACAGCAGGTAATTGACGCAATCAGAATCAACAATTCCACGTCGCGGCAATTTTTTGTCGAGGGCTTGTCACAATGTACGTGTGCTTGTGGAGGCCGCGGCGAATGACGGCCTCCTCGGTCATGAAACTTGTAGAAGGCCCATCACTTGTGATGTAAGGCAAAGCCCCCGCCGATCCCGTGAAAAGCGCGGTTCGCGCGCGGAAATTCTTGGCCTCGCGCTTTAAGTCGAGGAGAGAAAATTTCCAGCAACATCTGTGGGAAGTGAGCATGCCGCGCAACATTCTGATCCTTGGGGCCTCGTACGGCTCTTTGCTGGCGACAAAACTGCTGATGGCCGGTCACAACGTGACGCTGGTTTGTCGAAGCAAGACCGCGGAACTCATCAATCGCGACGGCACCGAAGTTCGTATCAAGCTCCGTGATGAGCCGACGCACCGCGCCATCTTCTCGCGCGGCTTGCCTGGGAAGTTGGACGCGGCCTCACCCGCCGATGTCGACCTCTCCCGGTATGACCTGGTTGGTCTTGCGATGCAGGAACCGCAATACACCAACCATACGATCCGGGTTCTGATGATCAAGATCGCAGCGGCGAAGCTGCCGTGTCTCTCGATCATGAACATGCCGCCCCTGCCCTATCTCAAACGGATCCCGGCGCTTGGCGGCATGGACCTCGAGGAGGCCTATACCAATGCCAGCGTGTGGGAACGATTTAGCCCGGGATTGGTGACGCTCTGCTCGCCCGATCCGCAGGCCTTCCGCCCACCGGAGGAGGCGCCGAATGTCCTGCATGTTGGCCTTGCGACAAACTTCAAGGCGGCGGCATTTGCCGATCAAGCGCATAACCTGGTGCTTCGCGAGCTGGAAGCGGACATCGACGCGGTCAGGCTCGATGGCCAGGACGTACCGGTGAAGCTCAAGGTGTTCGATTCGCTGTTCGTGCCGCTCGCCAAATGGTCGATGTTGTTGACCGGGAATTACCGCTGCATCACGCTTGCCGAGCCGCAGTCGATCCGCGACGCGGTGCACGGTGATCTCAGGCTTTCACAGTCGATCTACGACCATGTGGATGCCATCGCCCGGCGATTGGGAGCCGAGGCGAAGGATCAGGTGCCTTTCGAGAAATACGCCAAGGCGGCGGAAAGCCTTCTCAAACCCTCCTCGGCGGCGCGGGCGGTGTCCAATGGTGCACCTTTCATCGAGCGGGTCGACCTCCTGGTGAAGTTGATTTCCCAACAGCTTGGCATGCCCAATGCCGACATCGACCGCACCGCAGAGATCGTGGATCGACGGCTGAATGAGCGAATTGTGCCGAGCTGACTTGCGTCAAGTCAGCTCCAGTTCGCAAGCCCGCAGGATAGGCGAGCGCAAAAGCGGAAAGGCTTTTGATTGAATCGCTTTGTCCACGGACTCTGCTTCACCTCTCCCCGGTGGGGAGAGGTCGGATCGCTCTTGCGATCCGGGTGAGGGGGCACTGCTCTTACGAAAGACCGTAACCCCCCCAACCCTCTCCCAAAGGGAGAGGGAGCATACCTTCATCGCGGCTCTAGTCGTACCTAATCTCATCACGCTATTGCGAAACCCATCGACCTCCCTCTTCCACGATCGCGGCATAGCGGCCGTGATGAAATTCGCAGATGTTGTCGTCTGTCGCGATCGGTGGCAGTTTGCGGCATGCATATCGTTTTCGCCATTGCCGGCTCCGTCATCAATTTCGTGGCCTGCCTCAGCTACGTCCGTGCCATCCTGAAGGGTGAGGCTGCGCCGAACCGCGTCACCTGGTCCCTCTGGGCGGTCGTGCCGCTGATCGCAGGTGCCGCGCAGATGCGCTCCGGTGTCGGGATTTCGACGCTGGTGGTGCTGTCGGTGGGGGTGGGTCCGGCCTGCGTCGTGCTTGCCTCTTTTGTCGGGGGAACGGGTTCGTGGCGACTAGGGCCATTCGACTATGTCTGCGGCGCCTGCTCGCTCGCGGCGCTCGCGCTCTGGGCCATTACCGGCGATCCGGTCACAGCCATCGTGCTTTCCATCCTGGCTGATGCGGCCGCAGCCCTTCCGACCGTCCGGAAGGCGTGGCTGGCGCCCGCCACCGAGGACCGCTCGGCCTATCTGATCGCGTTCGTCGGCATGATCATCGGCATCCTCTCGGTCCGGGAGGCGACGTTCTCCGCCTATGCCTTCAATGGTTATCTGGTCGCGGCGAGCGCCACGCTCGTCCTGATCCTCTATTTGCCGCGAAGGCGCTCTCTCTCCGGAACGCCGGCGAGCCGGCTTATGGACGGCTGATAGCGCGTAGGGCGGATTAGCATCGCGTAATCCGCCACTCGCTTAAGATAGAATGGCGGGTTACGCCGGAGCCTGTCATCGGGCCGCGCCTTGCGCGGACCCGTTGGGCTAACCCGCCCTACCAACTGCAATTACGGCTTATCGTGCAGCGTGCCCCGGATTAGCAGCGCACCACGCTGCGACAGCAGCGTGGTGCGCTGCTAATCCGGGGTCCATCATCCTTGCATTGGCTCTGTCGTCTTCGTGGGTCCCGGCTTTGCGAAGCAGCGTTGCACGCTGCATCGCGTCCGGGACACGAGAGCTAGCGCGTAGAGCGGATTAGCATCGCGTCATCCGCCACTCGCTCAAGATAGAATGTGCGGGTTACGCCGGAGCCTGTCATCGGGCCGCGCCTTGCGCGGACCCGTTGGGCTAACCCGCCCTACGAACTGCAATTACGGGTTATCGTGCAGCGTTCCCCGGATGCTGCGCAACACGCTGCGACAGCAGCGTGGTGCGCTGCTGATCCGGGGTCCATCATCCTTGCGCGATAGAGTCCCGGCTCAGCGGTGCACCGTAAGAACGCTGCACCGCGTCCGGGACACGGGCCTGTACGATGACCGGATCAGGTCTCGCCGCCGGCGAAGAGATCCTTCCTGATCACCGCGTGGACGCCCCAGTTTCCGTCGACCACTTGCGTAATGCCGAAGTCGACGCCGATCGAGATGAGAGAGATCGCCTCGTCTTCGGTCAGCTTCTTGGTCGTCATCAGGAACTTGCGCATCTTTCGGAACGCGTCGCGCAGAGCAAGGTCCACGGACGATTTCGAGTAGATGTCCGACTGCGCCTTGTCGCCGAGTTCGTTGAGATAATTGGCGAAGGAAAAGCCGTGCACCAGCCACTCGTCCTTGGTTTCCAGCATCGGATAATTGAGCGCTTCGAGCGCCGTGCCGGCAAGGTCGGCCTTTTTGTGCAGGATGATCTGGAAGGTGCCGTTCAGCGAGCATTCGATCGCCGTACCGCACATCTCGGAATCGCCCTGCGAGGCGTGGGAGTCGCCGACCGATAACAGGCCGCCCTCGACTGCGACCGGATAATACATCGTGGCGCCCTTGCCTATCCGCCAGTTGTCGATGTTGCCGCCGGTATAGCTCGGCGGGATCGAGTCGACGATGTCGGCTTCCTTGGGCGCCAGACCAATGACGCCGAAGTGCGGACGGATCGGAATCCGCACGTTCTTCAGGATGCCGTGGTTCTCCTTGATCGTGGAATGATCGACGGGAACGCCGGGATAGTCGATGGTCTTGTGCACGACGCCGGAAGGGTCGGTCTGGGGCGTCCACTGGAAATTGTACACCGCTTTCGCCCAATTGCGTGCGCCCGTCGCGTCGACCTCGTAGATCGTGACCACCTCGCGCGGCTTCGGCTCGGTGAGCAGGTCCTTGTAGTGAAAGCCCCACCACGCGGCGGCATTGCTGCCAAAGGCCTTGCCGGGATATTGCGGATTGGCGCAAGGCCGGGGTGCAACGTCGATGATGCGCAGTTCGATCACGTCGCCCTCCTGGGCGCCGCGCACAAAGACCGGGCCGGTGCAGATGTGCACGCCAAGCCCCTCGCCGGCGCCACGCCCGAACAGCGAGGCATCCATCGGTCCGGCGCCGCGCCGGTTGACGCCCTTCTTCTCCTTGGTCCACAAGAACACGCTTTCGAGACCGGGGTCGCCCTTCACCATGCGCTCGGCGTCGTCATTGGCATGGTGGGTCAATGCCTCGATGGTGATGAAGTCGCCGGAATCGATCTCGACCTGCGGCTTCAAGCTCTTGCTGAAGTAGCCCCAATGCACCGTGTCGGCGTTGGCGGGCAGATGGTGGTAGGACCGCTTGGCCGGCTGGTTCTTCTCGGCGGCCGCCGCCATCTGCGGCGTCACCAGGGAAATGCCGCCCGCGGTCATCGCGGCAGCACCTCCGGCCGCGGCGAAGCTCGATCTTAGGAAGGACCGGCGCTCGGAATCGAGCGTTTCCTTGAACTGGCGGTGGTGCAATTCGAATTCGGGGCAGTTCTTGTCGTCACCCGCGCACATCGTATCCTCCTGATTTGAGCGTGCATCTCAGACACACGCGTGATCCCATCTCAGTTCATCGTCACAGTCAAACCTCCGTGCCGTGCCGCGGCTGTTGGACGGAGAAATAAAAAACGTTGCGTCCCCGCAAGTGAAATAAAAACAGGCTCGCTGCATATTGCTTGGGCTTTCTTGTGCCCAAATTTTGGCAAGTGTGAACTGTCTTATCGCAGGCGGAAAGGTTCCTCCGTCGTGCGACGGAGCCCCATGTAATCGTCGTCATTCCGGGATGCGCTTGACAAAATGGACTTGGCAATCGCCGATTTTGATGAGGCGATACGGCAAAATCCAAAAGCGCGAACGCGTTTTATGGGCGCGGTTTAGCCAAACAAAAGAAAGGCGATCAGCTGGGGGGCGCGGCCGATTCGGCTGCAGCGACCGCGATCAAGCCCGATATCGCTAAGAATTATGCTGACGATTACATGATGAACTGAAACCACGCAGGGAGCCCGCCGACCCGGTCGGCGAATTAGTTGCTCGCTCCGGTGTACTGGCATGCACAACTGTCAGGCTCGCGCCACCAATGGCCACGTGAGACCTTGCAATTTGAAACCCCCGGCAGAGAGATTTACCGCATGTGTTGCGTCGATCGGTTGAGCCGGCAGCCAACAACGGAAGTCGCGAGGTTATTCGATCACCTCGTCGGTTTAGCCGTAAGCGACGCCCGGCTTGCTTTGCCCAACTTCTATAATATACCCATCAGGGTCGCGAATGTAGCACCGCGTCTCGCCGTACTTGTCCTTTGGCTCTGTGATAAACTCGGCTCCTCGGCTTCGCCATAGTTCATAGCAGGCTTGAATATCGGCAACGCGGATATTCATAAAGCTGTTGACTGAATCGGGGTTGGCGGGGACGCTGAGCGTCACCGATGGTTTGTCGGGTGTCGGGCCGCCCCCGACGTTGACAATGAGCCACGTGTTCGCGATCTGGATGTAACCCGGCGCGCCCTTGCTATCGCCTCTGCTCAGAATGCGGCTACCGAAGACCGTTTCGTAAAATCGAAGCGATCGCTCGATGTCGGCGACGGTGAGAAAGTGTGCGACGGTAATGCCGTCGTTCGGCGGCATCTGATAGCTTTTCTGCTCGACGTGTACTTGGTTCATAGACGACTCCAATTCGGATATGGCAAGTGAACGGAGGGAGGCAGGGACGGTCGTCCCGCGCTCACCTTTTGGGATACGCCGTGAAAATGTAGTCTTGCGCCGCCACCGTCGTATGGCACGCGTACCCGCATTTTGCGTCGTTCCCTTGAGGAGTAAACGTGTCAGATGCAGCATTATAGTCGAAATTGCCGTATGCCCATCCGTGCGTGTCCGGGAATCTGCTGGAATCTTTTTCAATTGTGGCAACCGCCTTGAGGGTATCGGGCACCATCACGAAATACGGGGCCACAGCATTCTTTTTGAAGGTCCACTCGATTTTCACAATCTTGGACCCTTCGGGAAAAAGCTTGCCGCCCGCGGGTAGGCCTTGCCGATACGCGTCCATCATCAGGTCATTGGCAACGATTACTTTGAACAGAGTTTCGGTCTGACTGACTGCGACAACCTTCCAGTTCTCGTATCCTCTGAAATCAGAAAACGCGAGCTCGCCCAATTTCAGCGTGTACCTATCCTGCGCCGCAAAGGCTATGCCGCCCAAGGTAGCGAGCACTACCAGAATTATCGTGATTATCGAGGACGGTTTTCTATTCATGGCTTACTCCTGCACTTGCTAATTCCAAGCCGAATGCTTCGACGTCCGTTTAAGCGGAGCGAGGCGCAGGTGCGAGGGGCCCTTTTTGCCCAAACGATTTATTTTATCTAAGAATCTCCGGCGCTGAGGCCAGCGTCTCGTGGAAGGCAACTATAGCCAAGTGATGCTCGCCTTAATTGCCACACCCCCACCGACCGCATTTGATCTTTCACCTTAGAGGATTTTCTTTTCGGGTTGACTTCGTCGGGGGTCACAAATTGTTTCTGCGCTGCGCGGCCCCGTTTGCCGTTTAACCGCGCAGCAGTGATGAAGATGGAGGTGGCTCAAGTGCCACGACCTGCTCACTCTCTATCGCCATTGTGTTCCAAACGCCCCGACGGTCTACTTCCGAGAATGCTTTGTGCTGTTTGATAACTGAATCCGCCCGGAAGCCCGCTTGCGCAAAGACGCCTCGCAACCGAAAATGGCGGGTACGTCTGAGAAGGGGCTCGCGGTCATGGACGCAAACTCGTTACGCACGTTCCTGCTCGGCTGTCTCATGACTGTCATGACGCTTGGCGCGGCTCACGGCCAAACCGCCGCACGACCGCCGGTCGGCGGCTTCGGCTCGCCTACGGACGCCATGATCTTCTATGTCGCGCATGGCGCGGAGGGTTCTTGCGGGCCGGGCTGCGCCGACTGGATCGCCGCCGAAGGCGCGGTGCAGTGGGACACCTACAAGCGTCTGATCGCGATCCTCGACCGGCAGGGCGGACGCAAGTTGCCGCTCGTCATCCATACTTGGGGCGAATCCAATCTCAATGTCGCGGTGAGCCTCGGGCGTATCCTGCACGATCGCGGCTTCGACACCACGGAAGGCACGACCGAAGTCGCCGCCTGCAAGGACAAGAGCGATACGGATTGCTTTGCGCTCAAACGTCCTGGCGGGCCGTTAGAGGCCGCGCTCAACACCAGGGAAGCGAGCTGCGATATCGCCTGCGTGCTGATCCTGGCCGGCGGCGTCAATCGCACCCTGCCCTCGGGCACGCGGATGATCCTGACCGGCATGGCGATCCACAACCGCCTTGCGCCCAATGTCTCCGAGGAACACCGCGAAAGCCTGACCGTCATCTTCGGCGAACAATTCCGCGTCTATTTGCGCGAGATGGGCGTCAACACCGAATTGCTCGACATGGTCGACCGCAATAGCGCGAAACAGCGGGCGACGGAGCTTTCACCGTCCGAATGGACGAGGCTGCACATCGTCACCTCAACACGGCCGTAGCCGCGGGCGCCAGGACAATCCGGTCAAAACTTCGGTCGTGACCAACTTCGGCAGTTTTCTTCGGTGCGAGCGGGAACCGCGATGCCCGCCAACGGGTTCTTTTGCGCGGGGCCTGGCTGGACCAAGGGGTTCGAATGAAGCGCGCCTTTTTGTTGTTTGCCGTGATGCTGCCCCTGTCCGCGCCGCCCGCGTTCGGCCGGGCGCCGGAGCTGAACGTCAAGGCGATATGCGAGGCGAGATCGACCGATGCGAAAATATTGCGGTCACGCCCTGATCAGAGCATCGCGGATTGTGTGCATGACGAGGAATCCGCAAAACAACTGCTAAGCAGCCTCTGGGAATCAACCTCGGCCTCGATACGGAACCAATGTGTAAGCGACGCCCGCTCGTTGGGGACGATGAGCTATCTCGATCTCCTCAGCTGCATACAAACGGCGGACGATCTGAAATCGGGCTCCAACAAGCAGACCGGAAAACAATGATGGCCACGGCATTATCGGTTCACCGCATCGAAGCGGCAATCACCGTCAGCTCTGCGCCGCCACAACCACGTCGTCCATGAACAACGCGTCGATGCCGGATTTGCGAAACGTGACGATCGCGTCGGTGGGCGTGCAAACGATCGGCTCGCTGTCGTTGAAGGAGGTATTGACGACGAGCGGCACGCCGGTTTGCGCAAAGAAATGGGATATCAGCTCGTGAAAGCGCGGGTTCAATTTGCGGCTTACGAGCTGCACGCGGGCGGTCCCATCCTTGTGCACGACGGCGGGGATGCGCTCGCGCTGCTCGGGCTTGACCTCGGGCGCGAACAGCATGAACTCGTGGCTTGGCAAGTGCGCGCCAAGCTCAAACCATTCGTCCGCGTGTTCGGCCATGACGCTCGGCGCAAAGGGACGAAAATCCTCCCGATGCTTGACCTTTTGATTGAGTATTTCGCGCATCTCCGGCAGGCGCGGATCGGCCAGCAGCGAGCGGTTGCCGAGCGCGCGGGGCCCGAACTCCATGCGTCCCTGAAACCAGGCGACGATCTTGCCATCGGCGATCATCCTGGCGGCGTCGCGCGCGGGCGACTTGCTTCGCCGCGCCTTCAGACCGGCCGACTTGACGGCCGCCAGAATGTCACTGCGCTTGAACGCAGGTCCCAGATAAGGCGTCGAGTAGCCACGCTGCGGCGGGCGTTTCTGTTTGGCGGTATGCACCAACAGGGCGGCGCCGATCGCCGTGCCGGCATCGTGCGGCGCGGACGGTATGAATATGTTGGAAAATTCACCGGATCGCCTGATCACTTCGTTGGTCACGCAGTTGAGCGCGACGCCGCCGGCAATGCACAAATTGTCGGATGGCATCAAGCGTTTGACGCGTCGCACCAGAGCCATGACCGCGGCATCGGTCGCG
>Ga0206855_10293_pt1 | contig 14148 bp, 10 predicted proteins | sample Alteio_BWOrgCont_51_FD_152637 | JGI IMG/M metagenome (GOLD analysis project Ga0206855, IMG submission 152637) | Enriched cells from forest soil in Barre Woods Harvard Forest LTER site, Petersham, Massachusetts, United States -... | ecosystem: Environmental > Terrestrial > Soil > Temperate forest >...
CGATCGCAACAATGCCGGTGAGTGGACCGAGAAAGCCGAAGTCGTTTAGCGCGCCGTCATGGCGGATTTCATCATCATAATATTATACTGGAACATACTGATATAACTTGAAGCGGGGCCATTCGGTGCCGAGAGCGAGTCCGCATAAAGTTTACCACCGACTGCGGCGCCGGCATCTTTCGCGATTTGCTGGATCAATTTTGGATTAGCTGTGTTCTCTAGGAAAACCCGTTTGATGTTTTCATGCTTGATCTGGTCAATAAGCCGCGCGACATCAACGGCGGATGGTTCGGCTTCTGTGCTGATGCCGACCGGTGACAAAAATGTGATGCCATAGGCTGCCCCGAAATAAGCGAAAGCGTCATGGCTCGTGATAATCTTTCTTTTAGCTTCAGGGATCATGTCTATTTGGGAGCGGATAAATTGATCGAGCTGTTCTAGTTTGCTGTCATAGGCGACGGCGCGTGAATAAATAGATTGAGCTTGCTCCGGTAGAGCTTCCTCAAGCGCGGTGGCGATATGACGCGCATAGATACGGCCATTGATCGGATTTTGCCATGCATGGGGATCAGGCACGTTTTTCAAAGAATAAATAATTCGCGATTGCATGTCATCGGTCAGTGTAATAATTTTGGCTTTCGTGCCAGATGCCTGGATCAGCCGTTGCATCCAGCCCTCAAAACCCAACCCATTCACAAAAACAATGTCAGCCGTCGTCAGCGTTTTGGCGTCTCCAGGTGTCGGTTGATAAGTGTGGGCGTCCTGATCGGGGCCGACCAATGTTGAAACAACAACCATATTGCCCCCGATATTCTTGACCATATCGCCGAGGATGCTGAAGCTGGCGACCACATGCAGGGGCTGGTTCTCCACGGCGTTGGCGGTCGGCGGGCAAGCAAGAAGACCAACCAACAAAACTGCGATAACGGAGCGCATAGGGGCAACCTTGTTTAAACCAAGTCCATAATGTAACACTGATGTCCGTTGCAACTCAAACCCCTAACAATTCCTCCATGTTTTACATGAATCTTTGGCAAAGGCTGCTGGTGGTGTCGATTTTGGCGGCGCTGGTGGTTCTTGTCGCGTATTGGGGGATGAAGGCTTGAGCTGTATGAATGATTTGATCTCCTTCGAAAATGTAACGGTTCGTTATGGCCGTCAGGTGGCGTTGAGCGATGTGTCGGGCCATTTTCATAAAGGATCGTTGACGGCGATAGCGGGGCCGAATGGCGCCGGGAAAAGCACGCTGTTGAAGTTAATTATCGGTATGTTGAAACCGAAATCGGGCAAGATAAAAATCGCCAACGATCTTTCCATGGCGTATCTGCCGCAGATCGCGAGTCTGCAGCATGATTTTCCGCTTTCCGTTTTGCAAGCTGTCTGCACCGGATTTTGGCCGAAGATTGGTAATGCAGGAGCTATTACGCCAGAAATGCAGAGGCGCGCCGGTGAAGCGCTTTCCGAAGTCGGTCTGGCTGGGTTTGAAGGTCGGCAGCTTTCTCATCTTTCGGGCGGACAGTTCCAACGTTTGCTGTTTGCGCGTGTGATCGTTCAGGATGCCGATCTTATTTTGCTGGATGAACCTTTCGCAGCGGTTGATGCGGAAACAACTGGGCGGCTCATCCAGATTCTTTTGAATTGGCACCGGCAAGGTAAAACGATCATCTGCGTTCTTCATGATCTGCTTTTAATCCAGAAATATTTTCCGGACTCATTTGTTCTGGCAGGAAAATGCCTTGGGCACGGGCACACGCATCAGATGCTGGAGCAAAAACTTTTATCCTTCGATCTCGATATGGCCGAGTTGTGCCCTGGCCCCGAAGATGAATCGCATCACCGCCATGATTGATCTGCTTATTTCTCCCTTTGCCGACTACGCTTTCATGCGCCGTGCGCTAGTGGCATCCGTGGTTCTTTCCTTTGGGTGTACGCCACTTGGGGTGTTTATGGTTTTGCGGCGCATGACGTTGCTTGGTGACGCCATGTCACATGCTATTTTGCCTGGCGTCGCTTTAGCGTTCGCTGTTTTTGGATTTTCTTTACTTCCTATGACATTGGGCGGGCTAGCTGCTGGTGCCATCGTAGCTTTGATCGCCGTCATGCTCACGCGCACCACCCAATTGAAAGAAGATGCCAGTTTCACGATGCTTTATCTCTTATCTCTGGCGGCAGGTGTTACGATCATAAGCGTGAAGGGTACAGGTGTTGATCTGCTTCACCTGTTGTTTGGGAATATTCTGGCGATTGACAATGCTACGCTGTGGCTGATCGGCAGCGTGACAATAGTCACCATGTTTGTGCTGGCCATTTTTTATCGTGGTCTTGTGATCGAATGTTTCGACCCAGATTTTGCGGCGGCTATCCCGCATCGGCAGGGATTATTTGGGCAGGGAACACAACACATATTTTTCGTTCTTCTGGTGATGAATCTGATCGCTGCGTTTCAGGCTATGGGAACGCTTATGGCTTTGGGCCTGATGATTTTACCAGCCATTGCCGCACGTTTTTGGACAAAAAACATTGATCATGCTTTTCCCATAAGCATGGGGTTGGCGTTGGTATCTTCATTTGCAGGGCTCTTGCTGTCCTATTATCAGGAAATTCCGTCTGGTCCTGCGGTTATATTGGTTGCTGGAGGATTTGCTCTCGCCTCAACCCTTGTCGGGCAGCACAAAAGCATACTGAGTTATGTCATCGATCGGAAATAACACATTCTTGGTTTGACTAAGTACCTGCTATGATTATCATTGTATGGCTGCGGGATTCGTTTAATCCGTGGTTGTGCCTGTCAACAGGAAGATATCCATGAAATTCGGTAACCTGCTTCATATCGGAGCGTTGCTCATTGTCCAATTCATATTATTGGTATTTCCAGCTCATCCTGCGGCCGCCGTTGAAAAAGATGATTTTCCTGCTTTGCCTGAATACAATAGCGTAAACGGCGTTCTCACTGCGACGATTGAATTAAAAGATCAGAAAATTGATTTCGGCGATGTTTCTTTCGATGGAGCAACCTTCAACGGTTCCTATGGTGGTCCTGTTTTACGCGTACATCCGGGCGATACGATGAAGCTCAAGCTTGTCAATCATCTGAACAAACCTACCAATTTTCATTTTCATGGCATCCACACTTCGCCCCTCGGCAAGAGCGACAATGTTTTTATATTTATCAAGCCGGGTGAGACTTTTGATTATGAAGTGAAAATTAATGAAGACCAACCCCCGGGTCTTTATTGGTACCATACCCATATTCATGGGTTGGCGCAGGAGCAGACGATTAAGGGGCTTAGCGCAGCGCTTATTGTTGAGGGCCTTGAAAACCAGTTTCCACAAATTAAAAATCTTAAAGCTCGTCTTTTTGTTCTTAAAGACCGTAGCTACGATCACAGTGATGATCCAGTAATTATTAAAAAATATCATAAATATATTGAAACGATTAACGGACAAACATTTGTGAACATTAAAATGCATCCCGGCGAAACGCAGTTCTGGCGGTTTGGAAATCAAAGTGCGGGAAACCATTTTCACTTCGTTTTGCCAGGACATAAGTTTCGTATTATCGCGATCGATGGCGCTGCACTTAACCAGGAAATTGTCACCGATAAGCTCGATATTGGGCCCGCCAAGCGCTATTCCGTTCTTATTGATGCCGGTGAAGCAGGCACCTATAGTCTTCTTTCGCCGGGGGTCATTACGGGTAATGGTGATCAGAGACAAGATGATCGTGTCATGGGTAAAGTTATTGTCGCGGGCGAACCGGCAAAGCCGATTGGCCAGATTGACCACTTTCCGGTCACTGAAGATTTGAGAAAGCGGCCTATCGACGCTGAGCGTACGATTATGTTCTCAGAAAAAGTTGAGGGGGACGATACGAGCTACTATATTAACGACAAGAGCTTTGATGCGGCGCGGGTTGATATTCGTGTGCCTCATGGAAACACGGAAGAATGGACAATTAAGAATTCCTCGCACGACACCCACCTTTTCCATATTCACCAAATGCATTTTCAGGTTGTTGCTATCAATGGTGTCGAGCAGCCTTTTACCGGTCACGTCGACACCATTGAGATTCCTGAAATGGGCGAGGTGAAGATTATCGTGCCGTTTACGGCTCCCTATGTCCTTGGTAAATTTGTGTATCACTGTCACGTGTTGGAACACGAAGACAAAGGCATGATGGCAATTGTTCAGGTGTATGATCCCCAAAATCCTGATGACGAGGACCCGTCACAGCCATCGGTTATGCAAATGTACCATAGCGACCATGATCATATGCATCAGGGTGGCGGAACCTAAGTAGGTAGCTACTTTTCTCCAACGGCTTTCTTGAGATATGCCGCCGTTAGATCGGTCTGTTGCTTCTCTTCCATCGCTGCGACAATGGTCTGTTCTGTATTTTCCTGATAAATTTTGAGGGCAGCGCCCATTCTTTCAAAAGCATAGGCTAATCCGTTGCGCGCGATAGGCGATGGATAGGGCTGGATTTGACCGTTTTGTGAAAGTTGTTTGAGCAATTGAGCGTAGCTCCAAGATGTCGGATCTGAACACAGCATTTGCCAGAAAGCTGAGCGGTAGGGCTCCGGCAACTCATCCGGATTCATCGCCGACGCCTCCAGCAAGCGGAATTTTGGCGCTTTCCGCTGCAGGACTTCACGAACGAAAATCATGAAGGACAGATAGACATTTTCAGGCCATGTGCAATCGCGGGCATTGTGGTCGATCGCGCCATAGTCGATCAGTTGCGCGCGGTTGTCCGGCGTTAGAAGAATGTTCCAGATCCTAACATCCACATGATACAGCTTGAAGGTTTCAAGCGCAGCGAGTTGGGTAAGAACATCACGAATGATTTTGTGCGCATCGTAGGGTTTATTCTCATCAAGATATTTGAGAAGCAATTCGCCTTCCAGACATTCGCGGACCAGCCACGCCTCATTCACATGCCGCCCATGCAGATAGAGGCGAGGGAATTTTAACTGGCTTTGCCCCAGAGATAGCAGCAAACTTTCGTTACTGTATTCGCGTTGATTGGTTTCAAAAGTCAGCGGATGATCGACTCTAAAAACCTTAATGACTTTTCCTTCGCCAAAGAAATAGCGGCGGGTGCCATACAAAGCATCTACAGAAAAAACATGTGAAGATTTTTGGTAGCGATCGAATTGGCCAATCTGGTCGCTCAGAAACCAATAATGATTACTGGCGACATAGAGGGGGCGTGTTATGGAGGAGAGGTGCGTTTCGCTTTGGGCGATTTCATGCACAAAAGCGTAAGGTTCGAGTTGTTGGCGAGGATCTTCGGGCTGAGAAGGCGCCCAATCGGGGGGCTCACTGGGCAGGGCTAGCTCGTAGAGGCCAACAGCAACGCTATGCGCCAATTTTGTGAAGAGGCTCTGCACAGCATCCAGGCCGCGAATGTGGATAATGTGATGAAAAACACTCAGTCCCAGAACAAGATCGAATTGACCGGCGTTGATAATGTCAATAACGGCTTCGACGCGGGCCGCGATGAAGCGTAGTTTAAGCTCGGGATTCTCAAGCGCCAGTTCGTTGCAGACATCAATGTTCGGTTGTAGAAAATCCACCCCATTCACCGTCGCGCCAAGCGCGGCGAGATGTAGGCTAAAAAAACCCTGAGCGCACCCAAGATCAAGAACACGTAAGGGGCGTCCAAGCTTTTGCGCAAACAATGTATAGATCGCGATAATATGTCCCAGGCGGTCTTCACATTTGCGGCTGGTTTTCATCGAACATTCCGGATGGCCATAAATTGGCTGATAAATCTCAGGGAGCGCGGCGACCAATGCGCCCATCTTATTCGGGCTGCTTGCTTGTGATAAAGGGCTGATGGACACTAAGATCTCTTTGCCGGTCGGAGTCGGACATGTTCTGATCAATCTTTACCATCGGGGCGGCTTCATGGCAAACACTTGACAAGTGTTGTACAATGCACAAATCCTGAGTCGCCTTGAGGAGTGATGGCCGTTTATGAAGAAAGCGCTCGCAAAATTCGGCTTTAGGCGTGCGGGAGCGAAACCGCAAACCGGGCGGCTGTTGTTGGCTATGCTCCTTATTCTGGGGCAGGTTTTGCTGTTGAACCATGTGGTGGTGCATCAGCTTGAAGAAGCGATTGCGCCGGACAATGATCATTGCAGTTTCTGTGCGATTGGACATCATGCGGCCCCGGCATTGGTGCCCCCGATGACCGCTCCATCCCTCGTTTATACGATTGTACTCTACCTTGCCTTGGGCGCTGCAAGCATTCAGGGTTTTTCATTGCTTCGGATCCGGCTGCGCGGTCCTCCACATTCTATCGACTGATCACCATCGGCATCACCTGTTTTAAAGGACGGGGCTGCTTTTTTGTATCACATCGGTAGAAGGATTTTCTCATGCAATCGAAGAGATTTGTGGCTCTCTGCGCATTGAGCGCCGTGATGACGGGAGTCTGTTGTCTAAAAGCTTACGCTGCGACGGTTGACGGCTCTGTGCGCGACGCATCCAAGGTTCCGCTAGCTGCCGCTGAAATCAGGCTGCAAAATGGTCAGGGCCAGACCATCAAAACCGCAACGACGGATAACCAAGGGCATTATGCGTTTTCGGACGTTGCTGCCGGAAGCTATGTTCTGATGGCGACGCAGAAAGAGGCTGTTCTTGGTTCAGCCTTGTTGAATGTATCGGGCGATGAGGCGATGCGGAAAGACATTGACCTAAGCGGTCAGTCAACCATGAAGGTTCTTATTGCACAGCAACGTCAGCAAGCAAGAAACGACTTGTCCCCGAGAACAGGAACAAGCGCCTACAAGATAGATCAACAGACGATCGATTCTTTACCTCAAGGTGAAAACACGCCGCTCGACAAAGTGCTTTTGCAAATGCCGGGGGTGGCGGAAGATTCAGCTGCCAGTGGATTGCTGCATATTCGCGGTGAACATGCCAATGTGCAATATCGGTTGAATGGTATTTTGCTGCCTGAAGGCATTCTCGGATTGGGCGACACGCTGGACACGCATATCATCGAAAGTGCGACGTTGTTGGATGGTGTTTTGCCGGCGCAATACGGATTCCGTACGGCCGGCGTCGTCGATATCATCACCAAGAGTGGTTTTCAAAACGGTGGGAACGCCAGTGTCATGGGTGGAAGTAACGGCACCCTGCAGGAGTCCGCCGACTATGCCGGTGTGCTGGACAATGCCGACTATTTTGTGTCGGCAAGCCATCTGTCTTCCGATCTCGGCATCGAAAATTCAACAAGTTCGGCTCATGCCATCCACGATCACACCGAACAGAACAAGGAATTCGGTTATGCCTCCTACATGATCAACGAGATGCAGCGCGTAGACATTATCGCTGGGAATGCGATTAGTTATTTCCAGATCCCGAACATTCCCAATCAGCCTGTGTTCCAACAGAACGGCGTTAATGTTGTTAATGCCACAAATCTGAATTCCGCCAACCTCAATGAACGCCAGTTCGAAAGCAATCAGTTCTTCACGGCAGCATGGCAGGGTAGTACGGATGGGGTGACCGTGCAGCTCGCGCCCTATTTTCGCTATTCGGAAACACATTTCCGCCCCGACCCCACCGGCGACCTGATTTTCGATGGGCTTGCGTCAGACGTGCAATACACGGACCTTGTTACCGGTTTGCAGAACGATAATAGCTGGAAAATCAATTCCGAACATACGCTACGCAGCGGCTTCACGATTCAGAATGATCATGTACAGACCCACACCGGCTCTCTGGCCTTCCTGACCGACAGTGGCGGTAATCTTTTGACGAGCGGGGGCAACGATATCGTGTCATCGCCTATCGTGGACGATCACACGAAGGATGGACAACTGTATGGAATGTACTTGCAGGACGAATGGAAACTGACGGATAAGCTTACAATGAACTATGGCGCGCGTTTTGACGATATGGAGCAGTATGTCAGTGCAGATCAGTTAAGCCCGCGTGTTGGCCTCGTTTATAAAGTGACGGATACGACCACATTACATGCAGGTTATGCGCGTTATTTCACGCCACCACCAATGGAATTGGTTTCCACCGCTGACATTGCCGGATTCACCAACACCACCGGTCAACCCGCTGTGACGCAGGACAGCCCCGTCAAGCCGGAACGTTCGCATAATTTTGATGTTGGCGCGACGCAAAAACTCGGTGATCGTTGGCAAGTTGGCATCGACGGTTATTACAAACTCGTTCACGACCTTCTCGATGAAGGGCAATTTGGTCCGGCGTTGATTTTGACACCTTTCAACTACGAGCATGGTTATATCTATGGTTCTGAGCTAACGGCCACCTATACGGGCGACAGGTTGAAAGCCTATGGTAATTTGGCCTTCTCGCGTGCTATGGGCGAGAATATTGTTTCATCACAATTCGATTTCAGCGATCCCGCTGAGCTAGCCTATATCAGCAACCACTACGTTCATTTGGATCATGACCAAACTTACACGGCATCCGCAGGAGCAACCTATGACATGCTCCATAATACAACCCTGGGGATTGACGGACATTTTGGTAGCGGTCTTCGTGATGGATTTGCCAACACCAGCCATCTTCCGGCCTACGCTACCTTTGATGTGAGCGTTGAGCAGAAACTGAACCTGATCCCGCACAACGAAACCTCCTTGCGTTTGAGCATCGTTAACATTGCCGATAGCACCTATGAGTTACGTAGCGGAACGGGCATCGGCGTTGGCGCGCCGCAATGGGGGGCTCGACGCGGCATTTTCGTAGCGCTGGTGCAAAAATTCTGACCCCCAAAACAGGGCAAGCATGCGCTGTCGTGGAAACTGTACCTATTGTTTGATGCAGGCCAATAGTGCGATGTTCCGGGGCCTGACACTACTCAGCGCAACCTTGACTTTATGAACCTGTGAGTTCCAGGCATTTGGATTGGCATTTGGATTATCGGACCTGTTGATGGCGCCGGGATAAGCTCCATCTATTGGATCTCTTAAGGCCAATGTTGACGTAACTTCGTCCGCGTTGGTGGATTGATCGCCGAAATCGCTCATGCTGTATTCCCAAGCATTGGTCGCGTTGTCTCGCCAGTCGGTCATAATACTGGTGGCTAACTCTTCCGAGCCAAGTGTGCGCCCTCCCGTAGGGGTGTCGATCCCACGGCCGTTATCCATGCCGCGAATAAATTCACCCCTTAAATCAGGCGTTCCATTCGTACCGTCCGCGGCAACCCATCCAGTGGGGCATGCCCCAAGGTTAAAAAACATAACGCCGCCGACAGGGGTAACGATCGTGCATTCGAAATGCCCACCATCACCGACTATGGACCATGTGATCGCTTGTCCTGCTGGACATGAACTGACATTCCCTTTTGCATCTACTGTACCGGCTGGTGGAATAAGTTGATTGCTTGCCTGTGCTGGCGCAGATGCAAGAAATCCTGTGATAACAAGGACCGTTGCAAGAATGTACAATTTAAAGAACATAATTTTTTCCCAATCGGATAGCCAGTTTATAACGAAAGTATACGCGATGATTGTTAAGTGCCGATTAAGGCTAAAAATCATTATACATGTCTGGTGTGGAGTTAATGAGCATTAGAAGGCATTTGAGACAAATGTTAGGGCGTTAGGGATTGAAATGAAGGCTGTCCCTTGTCCTGAGAATTGGGGAATGGCATGCTGCAGAGACAACAGATCCTGAGAACGCGCTATGAGAAACTCTTATCAATCAGCCGGAGTGAGTCCCGCAGGTGACAATGTGGGATAATATTTACCTAAAAGTCGGCGCTCTCTTTCTTTTTTTGTTTTTAGGATTGACCCACGCTTGTTGCGCTACGGATGTTTCTTCAAAACTGGACGAAATGTCTTCGGAGACCCTTCCTTCGGCCTATTTCAACATCGATCTTAAAACCTACCGTAACAACTTTGATACATTGGGGGGCGATGGTGCGCTCGCGCGTTCCGGTAACGATATTCTCCTCGGCACGCGGGAGGGACAATTTTACCTGATCGGGCAAGATCTTTCGGTGCGCCATGCGCCGATTCCTGTAATCAATTTCGGGCTGGATGGTTTTCAGAAATCAAAGCATTTTCACTTAATCGAGAAAGGTCCGAGGCTGCATGCACTTTTGATCCAGGACGAAACCATCTATGCCACTTACGATAAATATGACACACAAGTCGACAGCATTCGCTATGTGCTGGCCGCTTTTGGCAAGGGTGCCAAATCCTGGAAAGAGCTTTTTTCCTCACCGCCTCTTGATACTCAATATTACACCATGGGTGGCGGCGGACGGATGGCCGCGCTCGATCATTACCTGTATTTCTCGGTTGGCGATTACAGTATGGACCACCGCAACAAGTTACCATCAGATTTCGCCGCGCAAAATCCAAAACTACCTTTTGGAAAAATAAACCGCATGGATCTATCGACCTTGCGGGTTGAACCTTATGTGATGGGCAGCCGGAATCCATTAGGGTTGACGGTCGCTAACGGCAAACTCATCATGACCGACAATGGTCCACGCGGTGGCGATGGCATATATTTTCTTAAGGAAGGCGATAATTATGGCTGGCCCTATTCAAACTTTGGTACGCATTACGATGATTATGGAGCCTACAATCCAAAATTAAATCCGTGCAAAGAAGAACGCGCCGTCGTGTGCAAAGAATTCGCTCAACCAATATTTGTCTTTACGCCTTCGGTCGCTCCCACCCAAATCATAAAACTCAGCGGTTTTGCTGCAGAATGGAACGATGATTTTCTCATGGGTAGCCTGAAGGCGCGGACCATTTATCGTGTCCATGTGCTTGACGGCCACGTCGTGTATGTCGAGCCGATTTTTGTGGGTCAACGCATTCGCGATCTCGTTCAGGTCAATGACCGCGTATGGATTCTTGACGACTCTGGACTGTTGCAAACGCTCTCACTCAGCCCGGCAACGAAATTGCGCACAGATCATAGCCCACTGCCAGCCTGCGTCCTTTGTCATACGGTCGATCCAGATCCGGCCAGCGCAACACCTTACGCGCCCAATCTATTCGGGGTGATGGGGCGGCAAGCAGGGCGCAGCACCTTTTCCAGCTATTCCATTGGTATGAAAGAGGCGGCGCCTGCCATCGGCAAATGGGATCGGGCGAGTCTGAGCGCGTTTTTACACAATCCTGCGGCCGTCATCCCCGGAACATCCATGCCGCGTTTGCCGGAGTCAACCTCCGACAATATGATTAACGCCATACTCGACGAACTACAGACGCTCCATTAGTTCCTTGTTGTTGACGCATCAATAACGATAGTGAAAGCCTACATAAAGGGCGCGACCTTCTCCGGGATAGAAATAGTTGCCATCGACCCCCGATGCATTAGGGACAACGTTGTAAGTAGCCACATAATGGCTATCGAGTAAATTGCGGCCCTCCACATAGAAACCAAATTTTTGATCATCGCTCTCCCAAAAAGCGCGTGCTCCGAGCAACGCATAGGCTGGCGCGTAGAGGGTGTTGGTCAGGTCAACCGGCGAGGGTTGGGGCGAGACTTCTACATTCGGACCGAAGGATAAATGGGATGGATGTCGATACAGTAACTCAGCACGAAGATAATGCTCCGGCACGCCCGGGAGGGTGTTGTTGCCGTAGAGCGGATCATGGTCGAGATTGAAATGGCTAAAAGTATAGGCGGCCCGCGCGACCAGCGCATCACGCTCCAGCCAGATATTTTGCTGGATATCGCCCCCCATCCCTAATTCGATGCCGTCATGCATGCTTCTGGCGGCATTGATTGTGTTGGTACTGCCATTAGAGAACTGATAATTCACGAACTCATCATGCAGCCAGCTGTGATAATACGCAGCCTGCCAATTGATAGTGTTCCATTGGCCGCGACTACCTATCTCAAAAGTGGTTGCCGTTTGCGCGTTCAACGAATGAAATCCCGGATTGTTGCCGCCCGATAGCTCGCTCCAAGTTGGCGGCTCAAAGCTCCGACTCACATTCCCGTAGATTTGTGTTATGTCATCAACATTATAGCGCAGACCTATTTTTGGACTGAGACCAGCATAATATTTATCCTGCACGGCTATCATTGGAAAACTTTGATCGATATTGCGCATATCATAGGCACCCTGCACACCCACAATTCCAGAAAGCTGTCCGATCAGTCTTTGCTCAACTTGTCCATATAATTCATTCGTTGACGCATAAAGATTCCGATCGAGAATAGCGTTGCCCGGATAACCGTCGAGATTCACGTAACGGCTCTCATCAGCATGGCCATAGTACGTGTTAAAGCCGATCAGCCATTTGCGATTGTCATTATCCTGATGCGTATATTTGACGCGAAGACCGGTATCATTGTTATGCTGAAATTCGTAAGTGGTTACCGGGTTGTCGAGCGTGCGATAGGTATAGAAAATCGTAGTATCGACGCGGTTCGCGCCATCGGCCCAAGCGCTTTTGTCGGCAATGCGCGTGATGTTCAGGTTGCGTTGATAATTGTTGCTATCATTCGCCGCATTGGCTTGCTGCGGATCACTGTGAAGTGCCGTCAGTGAAATGGCCCCCGGAATCTCGGCGTCCGATAGGGTGTGATTAAGATAGACGCGATTGATAAAATGGCTGTTCGGTTGCCAGCCCCAATTAGCGTTCAAACGTCCGGTTTGCTGTTCATTTTGCTGGCGGTACCCGTCTTGTAGAAATCCGCTAGCTGTCGCATAAATATCGGTAGCCTCCCCGTGCTGGCCATAGGCCAACTGACCATGCAGCGTATCAAAGCTCCCGCCCTCAAAACGTACGCCATAGCCCGGCTCGGTCGCACCCGTAGGTGTGATGAAGTTGATGGCACCACCAAGCGTGCTGCCCCCATATTCAAGAGCATTGGCGCCCGGAAAAACTTCGGCATAACGGATGAGCCATGGATCAATGGCCGGAAATTCAAATTCGCCATCCGCCATATTGATGGGGATGCCATCTTGAAGAACCAACAGGCCGCGCCCCTGGAAAATATTTGCAAGGCCTGAGCCGCGGATGGAAAGTCGGTTTGATTCAGCCCCGTCACGCGGTTGATCAATCACCCCCGGCATATAGTCGGTAATATCTTTGATGTTATCGGCACGTTGATCGGTCCAGGCTTTGTCGGTCACAAGGGATGCGTTGCCGGCTATGTTCGTCATATTCTCTTGTGCTTGCTGTAGATTGTCGATCGTTACGCCCTCCACTTCAGGATGGATCGTCATATCAACTTCGGCATACACCATGCGCGGAGTCAGCATTGCAAACCCACAAAATATAAGGAGTTGATGCGTCCGCCTGCTCACATAAGATTCCACATTGAAAAGAGGCCTTGAGCGGCTAAAGCTTGTTGATCCCAGATTGACGCCAAGATTTGAGTTTGTGTACTTGTAGCGAATGGCCATGGAAATGTTAAGTGGAGGTCCTTCGAATTTAGCCTGTAAATAAAGGCTATTCCGAAGAAATCATCAATTCGAATTTACCCTTACCCGCCTCCATACCCGACGCGATTCGGGATTCACACTTACGGTTTTTGTTAACAAGAAGTTACCAAAACTTGCGTGAGTGTAGCAAGAAAAATTGAAGATGCAAGGTGTGAACTTCGCCCACTCTTGTAGTCACTCCACGAACACCTCGTGCAGAAAATCGGATATAGTCTTCAAAATTTGTGAAGGCTATAGTTTTTGTCACTACCGATAGGCGATGGCATGATCTGGCACAAACTTTTTCCAGATGTTGCGTTTTGTGAATGGCATAACAAATGAATGCGCACAGGCGCTACAATGGGCTTCAGCTGCGTCTAATATAGAACGCGAGCACAGTGACAATGGTGCGCGTTCGCCTGCATCTGGGAACTCGGTGACTTGGGTTAAAATATGTTAGAAAAACTATCAGTAGGACAATGCACATGCGGTGTCAGAAAAAACAATCATCCGCAAGTTCGGTATAGAAATCTTATATCCGGGGCTGATATGTTCACCATCGACTGCATGATCCACAACATCTTGTGATGTCGGATAAAACCAGCATGGAGGATGCCAACATGAAAGTACAAAAAGCTCTTTCTCTTATAGCCACAACTGCTCTTTTCCTTAGCTCACTGGCAATTGGATTGCCGGTGCAGGCAGCAGAGGCTGGCGTGAAAGCCGGTGTATTGTCATGTAACGTATCGAGT
>Ga0206855_10296_pt1 | contig 14018 bp, 13 predicted proteins | sample Alteio_BWOrgCont_51_FD_152637 | JGI IMG/M metagenome (GOLD analysis project Ga0206855, IMG submission 152637) | Enriched cells from forest soil in Barre Woods Harvard Forest LTER site, Petersham, Massachusetts, United States -... | ecosystem: Environmental > Terrestrial > Soil > Temperate forest >...
TCTCGTTCAGCTAACCCCGTTCGATAAGCTCATGGGGACAACAGTTATTAAGCGGCTGGTTATTGCACAGTAGAAAAGGGCGTGAGGTTGCTTCGTTCCTTACAATGACGGTGTCGAATAAAGATGTGCAGTACAAGTGTGCCATAGCCACTGAAGCCAAATAGTAATAGTGTTGCTGGACAACTATCTCTTCTTTATTGCCCCACTGATGGATTTACTTACCAACGCAACTAAAATACCGGTGCTGATGACCAATGCCGCCCATACGGGCCAGCCGGGAACGATGGGTAGTACAAGGCTCTGCGACTGCACGGCTACGGATACTGTGGCCTGGCCGATAATGGTGATAGCCATTGAGAACAGGACTGTGCCTAAGACCATTGGCAGGAAACGGCGGATCATAAACCTGCTGAGGTAATGAGGGCTGTAGCCTATCTGCAAAAGCAGGGTGAGGGAGTGCTGCGCCCGCGCTATGGTAAGCTCTATAAACAGAATGAATACCAATGTGCCTATACCCATGAGCAGCAATGCCAGCGCGCCGGTGGCTGTGGTTACCACTTCTACTATGGCGCGTATTTTGCTCCAGCGCAGGTTTTGGGAATTGGTGGTATAATCGTGGTGTTGCAGGTAGGCGCCAAACCTGGTATCAGATGGGTCTTTTGCTTTCAGTATCAGTTGCGATGTGGCTTCGGCTATGCCGGGTTTCCCATACTTCTGGTTGCCATAATCTATGAACGATTTTGGCGCCAGCACCGACCCTATGCGGTCTGAAAAGCCTACTACATGGGCAGAGAAGGTTTCCGTTTTATCGCCTTCGCCTACTTTTAGGTTTAGCGCGAGCATCTTCACCGAGCCTTCGGATAGTTGCGGCAAGCCCTGGCTGGGGGCAAACACATAATTGTAGATGTCTAAGAACTGTGAAGATACTATGATGGGGAGGTTCAGGTTGCCTGGTTCCCATTTCCACTCTGCGGGCATTTTGTCAATGAAATTATCGGGAACGCACTCCAGGGGAAGGTCGGTTGCGAAAGCGAGTCTGCCGCCCATCATGGCATAAACGGGGAAATGGTTCGAGGTGATAACGCCAACATCCTGCACCTGGGGGGCATGGCGGAGGGAGTCTATATCCTGCGCCGAAAAAAGGGTTACATCCTTCATACCCATGTTTTGTTCAGTGACCCTTTTGCCAATGATAAGGTAGGTGCTGCCGAGGGTATCGTCCTGGTTTTTGCCATAGAGCAGTTCGTTGAAGTTCGACCAGATCATTACGGACAGCAGCAGCAGGGTAGTGCCGGTTGCCAATGCAGCAAGCGCAGCCCATAGCCGCGACCTGTGCTGTGTGCGTAACAGCAATTTGCGGAGTATATTTTTTTGCGTATTGTCGCTCACAGAATTATGGTTTGGGTGTAAGGAAAATAGTTGTTTTCGTCGAGGTCGGCGAGTATCATGCCGGCGTTGTGTTGTTTTACTACTTCGGTAATGAGGGCTATTGCCTTCCGGGTATTGGCATGGTCGAGGTGGCTGAATGGCTCATCCATGAGCAGCCATTCAAAAGGTTGCAGCAGGGCGCGGACTATTGCCACCCGCTGTTGCTCGCCGTAGGACAGGGTAGCTGCCAGTGAATTCTTTTTATCCTGTAGCCCCAGGCGGTCGAGCCATTCTTTAGCCTGCTGTTCGGAAACTGTGTTGGTGAGCCGCCGTTTAATGTCTGTATTTTCCCAGGCTGTCAGTTCGGGAAACAGCCGCATATCCTGGAAAATAACGCTGATATTGTTTGTGCGCAGGGCTGCCAGGGTTTCATTATCTGTTTTGGAAAGGCTTGTATTATCCCATTTCACTTCGCCTTCATAATCTTTGCGCAGGCCGTAAAGGATGTGTATGAGCGTGGTTTTGCCCGTACCTGATGGGGCGAGTACAGACACATATGCCCCTTTATTAATGGAGGTGTTATTTTTCCACATACCGCTTTGATATGCGTTTACTTTTTCGCGTAATGGTGTAGGAATTACTCCCTGCAAGGATAGCTGCATAATTCTTGGCCTCAATTATTGCTCAAATGTAAGTACGTTTTTAGTGATGATAACAAAATAAACTTCACCATCTCACTTGTTCTATTATTTCGATCATAATGATTTTCATTTGCCTCAATGAGGGCTACGCCGTTCCATTTTTTCTGCGTTGAAAAACATTTAAATAACTCACTATTCGCAGTTTTTTCGCCTTGAAAAAAAGAAAAATAACTGCCTGATATGATGAATTTTATTTTGTCATCATCACTATCAATACAATAATGATGCCTGTTTGGTTAGCGGGGGTAATTTTAGGTTTTGATAAAGAAATTTTTAATGATTACAATTATTTTTCACTAATTTTAGGTGCAATATTTAAGTATGCGTCCTTTTATTCGTTTTGGTAATCTTATTGCACTTTTCCTCCTGCCTGTTTTGGCTGGGGCGCAGATGAAGTATTACCAGCGGGATGCGTCTGTAATAGTGAATGGCTATGGCTCGGAGAAAACGCTTGCCTGGTGCGGCGGATTTAACAATCCTCAATTTGCAATGGCCGACCTGAACCATGACGGCCTCCAAGACCTTGTGGTTTTTGAAAATGGTAACAGCCTGCGGACATTCATCAACACCGGTACGGAGGGCAGCCCTGTTTATACCTATGTGCCGGAATACGGGCTTAATTTCCCACCCTTGCTTGATTTTATGGTTTTAGCGGATTTTAATTGCGATGGTATTGCCGACCTGTTTGAACAGGATGGTGTATTTATATCAGTTTATAAAGGATATTATAATGCATCAAACCAACTCTGCTTTACCTATTATATTGACTTATTTTACACCAATGATAGTGAAACGCATGGCTTCCCCGGAAACGCATTTAATAACCCCGGCGATATTCCGTCTATAGTTGATGTAAATAATGATGGCGCTGTTGACATCGTATCTTATGATGTGGATGGACAAACAATGAATTATTATAAGAACCTGCGGGTGGACCTGGGACTATCCTGCGATACACTGGCTATAGAATTGGCGGACCGTTGCTGGGGGAAAGTACGCCAGTATTATCCCCGTACCCACCAGCTTCAATGGGAATGCTCGGAAGCAGGGTTGTGCTGTGACAAAGTAACCAGGACAACACATATAGGCAATACGCCCTGCCTGTTTGACTGGGACATGGATGGCGATTATGATTATCTTGACGGCAGCATCTCTTTCAACGAAATGACCTTCCTGGAAAATGGCAGGATACCATACAACCCCACCGGGCCGGACTCGATGTTTTACCAGGATACTATGTGGCAATCTGCCCCTGGCGGTACACAAATAGAAGTACCCGTATGGCCGGCGGCATTCAATGTGGACGTGGACCAGGATGGGAAAAAAGACTTACTGATCTCCCCCAATACGCCGAACCTGTCTGAAAACTACAGGTGTATATGGTATTATAAAAACGAGTCCAGCCCGGGCATACCCAACTGGCAATTCCAGTCTGATACTTTTATGATAGATAAGTCCATAGATCTGGGAACAGCAGCATACCCTATGCTGTTCGATTTTAATGGCGACGGCCTGCCCGATCTGTTTATTGGTTCCGATGGGTATTTCCAGAGCGATGGTACATTGCGCAGCCGTATTTCTTACTACCTCAATACCAGTGTTGACGGCAGCCCGTCGTTTACTATACAAACCTACGACTTCCTGAATATAGATTCTTTTGGTTTCAGGGGCGCCGCGCCAGCCTTTGGCGATATTGACGGCGACGGCCTGCCAGACATGATCTTAGGCCATACGGATGGTTCGCTTTCTTACTTTAAGAACATGGCCGCAAGCAGCAGCGTTCCCCCGGTATGGAAGCTGATGGAGCTACAGCTTACCGATGTAGCCGGCGATACCATAAATACCGGCGGCTATGCGGCGCCGTTTATTTATGATATAGACAAAGACGGGAAAAAAGACCTGGTGATAGGCGGGGAATATGGCTACCTGACATATTACCAGAATGTAAGCGTAACGCCCGGCGTAATCAGCCTGAAATTAATATCCACGCATCTTGGTAACGCACGGGTTGATTCTAACCGCAACTTTGGCAATTACAGCGCGCCATTTTTCGGGAGGATTGACAGTACGGGTATAGATTACCTGATGGCGGGCAGCTATTCGGGCGACATTTACCGTTATACCGGTTTCCAGTCGGGCGATACCAGCGCTACATATACGATGCTGGACAGCCAGTTTGCTTTTATTGACAGTACCTATTCTGTTTACAATCATGCGCCCGGCACTTCGCTTCAGCGGTACGACGGCTTGAGGAGTACGCCTACCGTAGGGCATATAGGCACAGACAGCAGCTATTATCTCATCTTCGGGAACAATAAGGGCGGCGTGCAACTCTATAAATGGGAGTTGCGTAATACTACAGAAACACCAACGGTCTATGAAAAAGGAAAAGCCCTGGTGTACCCCAACCCCACTAAGGATGTGCTGAATGTATCCTGGAACGATATGCTGTCGCCCATGCTGCAGATCAGCGTTATGAACATGGCGGGGCAAACGCTGTATATTACCACCACGCCATCGGCACCTATGCACACAGCCATTCCCACCTCCATGCTGCCCTCCGGTATGTATGTATGCCAGATACAAAGCGGGGTAAACAGGTATTACAGCAAGTTTACGGTGATCAGGTAAAGGGGTTTGTTTCAATTTCCCTGGTTTCTATGTGGTTTCTAATATTTTTACGTTCTCTGCGTTTATTATCCTGTACCTGTAAGAAAAAATAAAAACTTACTATAAATTTGCAATCAAATTTTCAACGACAACGCATAATGTTTAATAAAGTACATAGATATATTATTTACTTAGTAAGATTTATAAAAAGCCCGAATAAAAGAAATGTAATAAAAGAATTGATCACAGAGATTAATAGAAAAGGAATTATTACCGGAGTAAGAAGCCTGCTGCATAAAAAATCTCATTTTTATGAAATTGATTTTGATGAAGAAGGGTCCCACCCCCGTAAATTATCAATAAAGAAATATAATAAGCACACTAAAATTGTTCTCCCAAAACCAGCCCATCCTAAGGTTTCGATTATAATACCAATATATAACCAGGTTGGCTATACCTATAATTGTATCTGTTCCATATATGAAAACAATGACTTCAAAGACTATGAGATCATTATTGCAGATGATAATTCAGCAAAAAATACAGACATAATTAAGAATAACTTTGAAAATATTGTGATCCTGAAAAATGAAACCAACCTCGGATTTTTAAGGAATTGTAACTATGCGGCTACAAAAGCAAGGGGTGAATACCTGGTATTCCTGAATAATGATACACAGGTTCAGAAAGACTGGCTGGCAGAACTGTTATATATTTTTGAAAACTACAAAAATGTGGGGTTAGTTGGTTCCAAGCTGATATACCCGAATGGTATGCTACAGGAGGCAGGGGGCATTATCTGGCAGGATGCCAGCGGATGGAATTATGGCAACCGGGACAATCCGTTGAAACCAGAGTATAACTATGTTAAAGAAGTTGATTACGCCTCTGGCGCGTCGCTTATGATTCCCAATTCGGTATGGAAAGAATTGGGAGGGTTTGATGAAAACTTTATTCCCGCTTATTACGAAGATACTGATTTTTGTTTTCAGCTAAGGAATAAAGGATACAAAGTGATTTACCAACCTTTTTCAATAGTAGTGCATTTTGAAGGAGTGACCCATGGCCGAGACCTGAATAAAGGCATGAAGAAGTACCAGGTTGAAAATCAAAAAAAATTTTATGATAAATGGATAGGTGAATTAAAATTAAAATCGGAGAACGGTAAAAACATTTTTATTGAAAGAGATAGAACAGCGTTAAAAAAACATATACTGGTAGTAGATCATTATTTGCCAAAGGTGGACAAGGACGCGGGGTCGAGGTGTATCAGTAACTTTATAGATTCAATGATCGAATTGGATTACCATGTTACCTTTCTTGGAGAAAATCAGAAAACCCCGCAGCATTATATGAAACATTTTCAACTCAAAGGAGTTGAAATACTATATGGGAATAACTTTAATTTTCATGAGCAAAAATGGAAAAAATATTTAAAAGAGCATTTGAATTATTTTGATGCCATTTTATTAAGCAGGTCGTCCGTTTGTAGTCCTATACTGGGCTTTCTGAGGAGCCATAATTATAAAGGTAATATTATTTATTTCGGGCACGACCTGGGGTATCTTAGATTAGAGGAAGAAGCAATTACCAAGAATGACATAACGATAGGCAAGCTGGCAAAAAAAATAAAAACTGAGGAAGATTTTATGTACAAGAATGCAGATAACGCCCTTGTCCTTAGTTATCTTGAATTAGATTATCTGAAAAAGTACATTACTAAGCCACTGCATTATATTCCCGGTTATTTTTTTGAAGTTGAAAAGGATGTTACGCCCTATGAAAGCCGGGATGGAATTTTATTTGTAGGAGGCTTCAATCATCCGCCAAATATGGATGCGATGCAATGGTTCCTGGAAGAAATTTATGAATCACTTCATAAGCAGCAAATAAAGTTAGTTATAGCAGGTTCTAAAATGCCGGAATCTATATTCAAGTACAAAAACAAGTATCCGTTGCTTTCTGTTCTGCCTGATGTTTCTGTTGAAGACCTTAATACACTTTATTCAAAAACCAGGTTGGCAATTGTGCCGCTAAGATATGGCGCCGGGGTAAAGGGTAAGGTGGTGGAAGCTATGGCTAAAGGTGTGCCTGTGGTGGGAACAGAGAAAGCATTTGAAGGTATGCCTAAGGATAAAGATTTTATTTATAAAGGGTATAACCTGGCGCAGGAATTGAGGGATAATATACTATACACCTATTCCAATAAGGAATATTGGGAAACACTATCTGCTTTTGGGAAGGAATATATTTTACATAATTTCAATAAAGAAAACATGAAGGTGGTGTTTAAAAGTATTATCGGGTAAGCTGGCGGAAACCCCGTCAGCACCGCTTTTTTGCGGTCAGCACGGGTGTTTCGTTGAGGGGAATTACCTGTCCAGTGCGAGTATCGGCAAGTCCCCGCGAAGGGCGGGAGACTTGCCGAGGACGTAGGCCTTTATCTTATTGCGTTAATAAGATTCAGTAGATCTTTATCGCTTAGATCTTCCAGTTCAGATTTATCGTAGATGGATAGCAAATAGACTTTATTGTGTGCTACATATACGTGCGTAATCACCCGCGCGCCGCCAGATTTGCCTTTTCCTTTAGATGCTATGGCGAGGCGTATTTTATAACAGTCGTGACCGATGGGTGTGCCATATTTAGGATTGGTGGTAAGCGCTGATTTGAGCTGCTGCAATTCATCTTTCAATGACGGGTATTTCTTTGCCAGTTGCCTGGCTTTTCTATCGTAAGAAGGAATGGAAATGATCTCAAAGCTCATCAATCAGTTCTTGAAAAGGTTTACCTTTTAGTTTACCTGCTTTTACCATATTCAGTTCTTCCACAGCCTCTTTAAATTCATCAAGAAATTTTTGTTTGGCAGCCGAAATTTTAGCTTTTCGTGGTTCTTTTACCTGCACAAAATCAAGATTTTTTATGAGCTTCATAAAAAATGAATAGTCTTTTACCGGCACAGATAAGATAACGTCCTTCATCATTGTTTCTATCTTTTCGTTGGTTACAAAATTAAGTGATTTGGAGGGAAAATATTAAATAGTGAAGGTAGATTTTTTTGGGAATGGGCAGAAACCCCGTCAGTACCGCTTTTTTGCGGTCAGCACGGGTGTTTCGTTGAAGGGCATTACCTCCAGTGCGAGTATCGGCAAGTCCCCGCGAAGGGCGGGAGACTTGCCGAGGACGTAACGTTTTTGCCGTACTGACCGCCAGAAGGGGCGGTACTGACGGCAAAAAACTAACTTCTTTTCTTTTTACCTGCTGCTTTTATGAGTTCGGCATTAGTTTTTATGAGTTCATTATTACCCTTTATGATTTCTGTATTTTGCTCGCGCAGGTAGTGTACTTCTTCCTGTAGCGATTTTATGAGCGAGTCTTTATTAGCCTCATTGTTTTTATTGGCATTAGCGTTGAAAATTTTTAGCTCCCCGTTAATAATATCATCAACCGGCACGGCAAGTATCGTAGCGATTTTTTCCAGCCTCCCCGTTTTTATGTGCGTTCTTCCGCTTTCTAATATGCTGTATGTGTTTTGGCTTATGCCCAGTTGGTTAGCCATATACCTTTGCGGGTAGCCCAGGTGTTCTCTTATCTTTTTTATATGCGGCCCTATTTCGTTATCCATTATTTACAAATTATACTGCTTAATATACAGAACAAGCTCAATATACATCATTATTGATAAGCTATCATAAAAACACGATATTATATCAATAATTATAGTACAATATACTACAACTTATCTCAAATTTTATGAAAAATATAACAGTTATGAAACACACATTATTTTTTACAGCATTATTGCTCCTGTCAATTAGCGTGAAGTTGAATGCCCAGGTATGGGGTACCACATCTATTCCTACCACAACAAGCGGTAATTGCTACATAGGCGGGGACAACGATGTAACCGGTAATAACAACGTTACCGGCAACAATATAATAAGCGGGTATGCTACTATTGGCGGCAACGAAACTGTTACCGGCAACAGCGCCATAGGTGGAACCGCAACTATTACCGGCAACATATATATGCAGGGTGGCACCTTTGATATGACCATGCTCACGGACGCCGACAGAACTATTTTTGCAAACTCCGAAGCCCACACGCTTTTTGTACAATCAGGTACATTTGCTAATCCAGGTGCCAGCATCACTTTAAGATCGCATGGCTATGGCGATAATGGCGCTATGCAGCTTTATACTACAGGTACCGGGAACTGCTCCGGTTTTACTTTTTATAACACAAATGCTTCACCCGGAATGTCTTTACTCAATATTTCTACCGGTGGTTTATCTTCTTTTACTACCAATGCTACTACAGGCAACTCGGCAGTATTTTATAACTACGATGGTACCAGTAGCCACTACAATGTGAGCATTACCAATCTTGGGCAAATGACCGTAGGCCATGATTTAAACCCTTCCAGTATAGCATCAGGAGATGTTTTGACTGTACAAAATCAAATAGGATTTTATTGTCCAACTATTACTTCGTCAAGAGGTATTTGTGGACATGCTTCACAAGCTGTTTTAGGAGTAGCTGGAAATACTGCATCTACAGATGGAAGTTTAATTGAGATGTATGGTAAAGATTATTCTGATGCTGGTAGAGCTGGAGGTATGTATTATTATGCTTATGGCGCTGCAAGCAATCAATTTGGACATCTTTTTTTACATTATGATCCAACCACAACTTGGAATGCGAGTATGGGCATTGCCAATAATGGAAAAGTCGTGATTGGTCAAGATATAATATGGGGAGTCTCTGGACCTAATGTTCCTGATGGCTATCTTTTGTATGTAGAAACAGGCATTTTAACGGAAAAACTGAAAGTGGCAAACCATACGGATGGCGCTAACTGGAGCGACTTTGTTTTTAATAAAGATTACAAACTGATGCCGCTTAGTAAAGTGGAAAACTATGTGAAAACAAATAAACACTTGCCCGAAATACCATCGGCAAGCGATGTGGACAGGGATGGCATAGATGTAGCCGCAATGTATCCCCCCGGCCAAGTGCGTCTTTTCCGATGCGGTTCTGAGGTTTAACTTTGCTGTGGCGTATAGTTATGTGGTAACAGATATTTGATTTTATTGACGGGATAAGCGGGGATTATGGTCAGTATTTCCTTCAGCCAGGTGAATGGATTTAGGTTATGCATCTTGCAGGTACCGACCAGGCTGTAAAGCATTGCTGATCGTTTTGCTGCTTCGTGTGAACCGGCAAACAGGTAGTTCTTCCGTCCGATGGCTACCGGGCGTATGCTGTTTTCTACCGGGTTGTTGTCTATGCCGAGCATACCATTAGTGGTATAGATGGCCAGTTTATCCCAGCGCTGAATGCTGTAGGCCAATGCCTGTCCTATCGGGCTTTTGGGTAGCACCTGAACATATTGTTCCTTCATCCATTTGCCGAGGTGTTCCAATATGGGTGCAGCCTTCCGCTGCCTTACAGATTGTTTTTGCTCGTCAGACAGATTTTTCTCCTTGCAGTCGCGCTCTATAGCATAAAGCTGCTGCATCTGTTCAAGGACGTAGGCCGAACGTGCCGTATCATTATTCTGAGCTTCAATAAATTTACGCCGGGCATGCGCCATGCAATGGAGCAGGGTTATACCTTCCTTATTTTCATAGTCTTCATAAACGCTATAACCATCGGTTTGCAGATAGCCTTTGAAGCTATTTAGCAATTCTTTAGGGGCTTCTGCGCTTCTGCCGTCCTGGTAGTCGAAGAGTACCAGTCGGCCGGGACTGTTGTTATATACCCAGAAGTAGCCTCGGTGGGTAGTACCTTTTTTACTGTTGTCCAGCACCTTGATGTAGGTTTCGTCAGCATGGATGTAGCCGCTGTTCAGTATCTGCTGCTTTAAGGCTTCATACAGCGGCATCAGCAGGTTGCAGACTGCGCTTACCCAACCACTGATAGTGGAATCGGAAAGGTTTACCCCGCTGCGTTCAAAGCGTTGCTGCTGGCGGTACAGGGGTAAATGATCAACATACTTATCAATGATGATCTGCGCCAGAAGGCCGGAGCCTGCAATGGCCTTTTCAACCGGGCGAACCGGCATTGGGGCTATAACAACCTGTACACTGCCTTCTTCCGTTGCTGCCACGGCATACTTGGGACGGATGTATTTCTTGACATACAATTCGCCCGGTTCGTATTCCAGTTCTTCTGTAATTTCTTCGCCTATTTTTTTACTGCCTTCAGCGATGGCTGCGGGCTCCAGTATAGTTTCTTCCCTGCGCAGGTGTGCAGGCAGCGGTGAACGACCGGGATGAGCGATGGGTGCAGTTGTTGCTTTTGAGATTGTTTTGGTGGTAGTTACCGCAACGGTTTCTGTAGTAACATTAGCTATCGCTTCCACTGCCAAGCCGAGTGTGAGTTGACTTTCAGGTGATGCTGGAACAAAGCGCTCATGCTTGCTGCCAAAGATCATTTTTTTAAGCTGATCCAGCTCATGGCGCAAGGCTGCATTAATTAATTTCTGCTCTTCGTATAATGCTTTGTAATCTGCTGTAGCGGCGGCTTTCATACGATTACAAAGATACGATTGCAGGCAGGCGGCAGCAACTTTTGTTATTCACATTTCCGCTCAGAATGTTGATAACGCCGATGATATTTTACCTGCTTTAGACTAATGCCATGAAGCATCAGCATCAGTTGCTGTACACTTATATTTATTGAACAGTCTTCGCCTTGCAAAGGCCGCTCATAGGCGCCTTTTTCCAGCCTTTTGTAATAAAGAGCCAAACCATCGCCTTCCCAGATAAGCAACTTTACATGTGTGCGCCGCCGGTTTATAAATACAAATACATCCCCGCTCAATGCACTCTGCTGCATCTGGTTGCTAACAATGCCACACAGCGAATCAAAACCTTTGCGCATGTCCGTAGGGTGCCTGTAAAGCCAGTACCGCGTATTGGCAGATAGCTGCAGCATAGGCTATACCAGCGCTTTTAGAAAGTGAGCGCTTACTTCATGATGAAGCAATATACGTATGCCGTTGGGTAATATAACTTCTGCCTGCCCGCCACAATGCTCTTTCTTTTGTGGCGCCGGCATATCTATCTCCATAAATGACGGCTGGCTACAGGCAACCGCACTCTTCTCCTCTTTGTAACGCTTATGCCAATACTGAAATTTAAGAACGCTAATCCCATGTTTATTGCAAAATATTTTCTGGACTCCGCCTTCCCGCATCCATTCTTCAATCAGGGAATACATCTGATCCCGTAAAGTTTGACTTGCCGACATATGCTCTGTTTTTATGTCAGCAAAAATAACTGCCGCTCAGGCGGCTAACAATATGTACTTGGCCGGGGGGATACGCCGCAATGGATGCAAAACTGCTGCAAAAAATAGAAGAGCTAACCCTGTATGTGATACAACAGCAAAAAGAAATAGATGAGTTGAAAAAGCAAATGAAATAGCACCGGCCCTAAAGGGAGATATTACGTAAAATGTCACCATAAAGAGACAACTTTTATTACACGCTAAAATTTTATCATGAAAAGGATATTATTATTGCTTTTTGTTTGCTTTTTTAATAAAGCAACTTTATATGGACAAACTCCTTCATTGGATTATTCAAATTATCATACTATATTTTATGATGAGTTTGCTTATCCTGATTTGGTTTCGGGCACAGACCCTTTATCTGTAACCACTACTTCCGGCACTACATTTTTGCATAATTGGAATAATTCAGGTTTAGGATTGACTGGTGGTAGCACTATATATGTTGATACACAAATATCTCTTATAACAGGAGGAACCGGCGCTTTACGGTTAACTGAAAAAATTCTTGCGGATTCTTTCAATATATGCAGTAGTTCATATTTGGGCAATCCACCCGGTTATAGAGATCATTCATGCACATGTAGTGGACAACATATATCACGGGTATCCGGGTTAGTGCTTTCTAATCCGGTATTTGGTTATGGAATACTTGAAGCACGCATTAAATTTCCTACCAGTGGTACATACACCTCACCAAGTTCAGCGTTTTGGACATGCTGTGGAAAAAATGAAATAGATATTTTTGATGTTGCTTATAATTCCTATCTACCTGAGCGGGTAATTGATTGGTATTATTATTATTCAACAGCTTATATGTATTCAAGCCCTTATGATATAACAGTAAATGAAGGAAGCACAGAAGTACATAATGCGACCGGAATACCATACCCTATTGACCTATCTACAGATTTCCATGTTTATTCAATTCAGTGGACGCCAAATGATGTTTCTTATTACATTGATGGCTTTATAATAGCAGATATACCCTATATTCAAGTCAGGTTATACCCGGAAAGCTATGGGCTAGAATTTGATGTACAGGCAAATGATAGCGATAATGACGGGAAATTTATGGATATTGATTGGGTAAAAGCATGGCGGCAAAATTGCGTTCCCACTACTCTAAATCTAAGTGATGTAACCGATTATTATTCACAACTTTTCCCAAATATGTATAAATACAATACAATAACATCTTCTAGCAGTACATTAATTGAAGCTCTTGAAAAATATGCAACTATTTTGGAAGCAGAAGCTACAATCATACAGGGAAACTTTATTGCTGATCAATCAACAGTTGATTTTGGTTATCCTCCAAGTACAATATGGCCGAATTTCTCAACCGACTCAAATGCTAGTGGACTATATGGTGGACACTCTCTATTTTCTAATGGTTTTTTTGAAATACTCCCTTCAAACTGCGATACCAGTGACCATGGTACACATGAAACAGGATTTAGAACTGCTGCACCAACTCCTACAAACACACGAAATAGTTTTGGATCAAAGGGAAGTAATAATAATACTGCAATAGTAACCGATGATAATGTTATGTCAACAAGTAGTAATACTATCAACGGTGATACTTTTATGGGGTATTCGCAAATTCAAGTGCTGCCTAACCCTACCAAAGACAATATCACTATTACCTACCCCTGCCATATGGCAGGGCAATTAGAGATAAGTATAAAAGATGTAAGCGGCAGGATAAGATATACGCAAAGCATTAGTTGTAATGAGGGTAACAACGTAAGTTACAGTATAGATTTAAGTTCATTTGTAGCAGGTGTATATTTTATAGACCTTACCTGTAACAGCCAACATGTTGTTAAGAAGATAGTAAAAATATGATGTGCGCATTTGATTTAATCTCTTATTTTATGGTGTAGCCAAATACACATAATCTGCATATGGACCTCCATTAATATCTCCTGAAAAAATTAGAATGCTATCATTATTATAATAGTAAACAATATTATTAATATAACTGTTGGATGGAGTAAATAAATAGGGGCAGCTTGTAATATTCCGGCTCA
>Ga0206855_10297_pt1 | contig 13990 bp, 19 predicted proteins | sample Alteio_BWOrgCont_51_FD_152637 | JGI IMG/M metagenome (GOLD analysis project Ga0206855, IMG submission 152637) | Enriched cells from forest soil in Barre Woods Harvard Forest LTER site, Petersham, Massachusetts, United States -... | ecosystem: Environmental > Terrestrial > Soil > Temperate forest >...
ACCGCATCAACCAAGACCGCCGCAGGCAGCTCCCCGCCTGATAATACATAATCGCCAATGGAAATTTCGCGTGTTACAAAAATATCCCTAATGCGCTGGTCAATGCCTTTATAATGCCCGCATAGTATCATGATATTTGTTTTTATCGAAAGCTGGTTGGCAATCTGCTGGTTCAGCGTATTCCCATCCGGCGACATAAAAATAATCTCATCATAATCACGCTCCGATTTTAGCTTTTCAATACAATTTGCAAAAGGCTCAATCGTCATCACCATGCCGCTGCCGCCGCCATAAGGATAATCATCCACGCTTTTTTGCTTTTGGGTCGAATAATCGCGCAAGTTATGAACGTGAATCTCTGCAATGCCCTTTTTTTGCGCCCGCTGCAAAATAGAGTGTGCAAAAGGACTTTCCAGCAATCCGGGCAAAACGGTGATGATATCGATGCGCATGTTTTAGAATCAAGAGTCAAGAATCAGGAGCCAAGATAGGGAGAAAGAGTGAAAAAGAATGAATAGTCAGCATAAGAGAAATTGCCCAACTACAGCCCTGTCTTGATTCCTGGCTCTTGTTTCTTGGCTCTTAGCTCTTGTTTCTTTTTTACAATTTCCTGCAAATTTCCCAATGATGGCCAAAGGGGTCTTTTATTCGGCCAAGCCGGTAGCCATAATTTTGATCGGCAACCGGGTAAATTTCTTTAGCGCCTGCTGCAACCGCCTGCTTTGCCAGCCCATCGGGATCTGGCACCACCAGTCCCATCCGTATAGTACTGCCACCCAATGTATCAGGGCTAAAATTTTCATGCTCCGGCGATTCATCAGCCACAAGGAAATGTACACCATCAATCGAAAGCTCCGCCACTACGCCGCCATCAGGGTCCGTTAAACAAAACAATACCTCGGCACTAAACGCTTTTTTATAAAATTCAACTGCCGCCGCGCCATTCCTTACTGATAGGGTTGGTAAAAAGGACGCTTTAAAATCGCCCTTTACATGGTTCTCTATTTGTTTCATCCGTTTCTATTTATCAAATATCACGACGCTCCTTTCACAAAGTTATCCAAAGCTTCCTGGCTCAGCAGCTTTTCAATGATCCAGTGATGCCCAAAGGGGTCTTTTATCTCAGCCTGCCGGTAGCCATACGGGTAATCAATAACCGGCGACAGTACCATGGCTCCTGCCGCAACGGCCTGTTCCACAACCGCATGCACATCGTCAACAGTTAAACCTATAGTCACAGTCGTATTGCCGGCTTTATCCGGACTTAAACTTTTGGCCCCTTCTTCATGCAGGCGAAATATAGCGCCGTCTATCGAAAGTGCCATCACATGAACACTGCCGTCATCATTGTTAAGCCGCCAAAGTTCAACGGCACCGAATGCTTTTTTATAAAAGTCAACGTCGCTTACCCCGCTCTGGATTGATAAAACGGGTACATAGGTAGTTTTTGATTCCATTTTTATATTTTTTTCTTCGCTTGGCTCTTGATTCTTGGCTCTTTCCTCAATCCCCTTCCTCCAGCATAAAAACATCTTCGAGCGGTTTGCCAAACACCCTTGCTATCTTTAATGCCAGTACGGTTGAAGGTACGTATTTATTGCTTTCGATGGTATTGATGGTTTGCCGCGACACGCCTACCTGTTCGGCAAGTTCGCCTTGCGTGATGTTTTTTATGGCCCGCTCCACACGGATATTGTTTTTCATGGCTAATCCTCCCTGCTTAATGAGCGGTTAAGCCTGAATATTACCCACCTGAACCGTATGATAAAAAACAGGAGCGGCACCCAAATGTTGAGCTCGAGGATGTGTGCAATATCATATATAAAAACAAGACTGCCGATTAAAATAAAATAGTTGACAAAAATTGCCCAGCGTAAGGAGTCCAGGCGCACCTGCCATATTTGCTCATCTTCCACCTTTTCGCGCGAGAAAGCTACAACAAACAGGCCGAGGGCCATAACCAGGGTTGTGCACAAAAAAAACAAATGTTCGCCTGTAAAAAGGGCCTGGTTAGCCGGCGGGTTGTCCAAAGGGTTGATCATGCCGTTCGCCCTGCCGATAATAGACATCGGTACATGCGCAATAACAAGCCCCCAACCCAGGTAGCGGCACCAGTAGGGGAATAAAAAGCGTGTTTTCATTATTTGTAAAGTTTAATTTACCAAATGTAAAATAAACCTTACAAAAATGCAAATGTGTTTGACAAAAAAATTACCCCTTGCTAGTGGATGTCTTTAAATAAATCTGATTAAAATGACCCTGAGGCGTTTTACCAAATCGGCTCTCTCGAAGTATGTAATACACGCAGGATAAATATTTGCTGATTTGCATCGTCGACAGTGTAGTGAATCAGGTATTGGAAAATCTTTGTGCCAACGCAGCGTACATTTTCATACCGCACAGCTCCAAGATAGGGTGTCAGCGAAATTGCCAATAATTTTTGTTCCAGATCTTTGAGAAAGCGTTTTGCTAAACCGGGTTTCCGCATATTTTCCCAACCAATAGCATCCTGAATGTCGCGCCTGGCATTGGTAGTGGTAATAATTGCATATAGCATGGGCCGCTATAACTTAAATTGCTTTTTTGCTTCGCTCCATTCTACCAGCTCTGTATTCCCTTCGGCTATATTTTTAAGTTCTTGTCTGCCCTTTTCAATTTGCCATTCGGGGACTAAAAAGTCGGTTTTAGATAACTCTTTTACACCTGGTATCTTTTTGAGCTGGTCCCAATCTTCTATTGCCAAAAACACACCTATTTTGTTTCCGGTATTGTCATATGTATACTGTGGCGTTATCATATTCTAAAGCATTATTAAAACATAAAGTTAAGAAACTTCCTATGCAGAAGAAAGGAATTATTTTGTCGTTTTGATAATTTACGTAACTTAGTCGTAATAAAATGACGCAATAACCGCGTTTATTGCTGTTACATACAAGTAACGTATCTTTGTAAAGTTATAATCGTATACCAAATCTTAAAAGAGAGAGAGAACTTTATGGTAAACGTCATCAGAACTGATGAAAATCTTGTTGTGAATGTTTCGGTAGAAGTGGAGTTGATTAAGCAGGGGGACTATATCGTATCTTATTGCCCTGCGTTAGAACTATCATCTTTTGGATTAACAGAAGATGAGGCAAAGGAAGGTTTCGAAGGGGCATTACATACATTTTTACAGGACACACACGAAAAAGGCACACTTGAACGGGTTTTGTTGAATTTGGGATGGTCGCTTAAGAAGCTGCCAATAGTTAAGTATAAGCCACCTGTAAAAAAAATAAGAACAAAAACCCGCAACTCATCTTTTATACGCTCATTTAATGAGAGCGTAGCTATCCCTGTATAATCAATGGGTGTAAAACAAATACCTACTAAAGTGTTTTTACAATACCTGAAATATTTAGGTTTGGTATTTGTTAGAAAAGATGCATGGAATCACGATTTATATGATTACCCGGACGGGCATCCCAATGGGAAACTATCAAGGTCGGTGGCAGTCAGAACAAATTACAAAGATATCCCAAGGGACCACATTCATACCAATTTAATAGCCGCCGGAAAAACAAAAGAAGATTTTGAGGAGTGGCTAAAAAATCCAAAAAAAAATAAAAAAATTTAATCCAAATACACATCCAACAACCCATCCGGCAGGTTTACCAGCACTATCCCTTTAACCACGTCGATGCTTTTGATGATATCTTCATTCAGCGGGAATAGCACTTCGCAGTTTTTATAATTAACGCTGGCTATAAACTGTTTGGGGTATTCGTGTACGTCGGTAATTTCACCCAGTTCGCCTTCATCTTCATCAATCGCAGTAAAACCCACCAGGTCCATCAAGGTAAATTCACTCTTTTTCTTTTTGGGCTTTAGTTTATTTGGGAGGTAGATATGTTTTTTTATCAGCAGCGAAGCTTTCTCAATGGAATCAACATCTTCCAAAACTAAATAGGCGGCGTTTTTTTGCAGGTATTTTATGGAGCCAACAAAGTAGGGGACAAGTTTGCCGGTTATCTCGATAAAAATGGTGTTAAACTTTATATGCTCAAGGCCATCAAAGTCGATATACAGGTGCAGTTCGCCTTTTAAACCTTTGGTTTTTAATATGGTGCCTACGCGGAAATGGTCTTCTGTTGTCATGTTATACTCATTAATTCTTATGGAAATTAATCGCGCCTAACCCTCTTTTCCGCTCGCGGAAGAGAGGGCAATGCATTCACGTTAACGCCACTTTATCAGTAGGCTTACCCCGCCATCGCTATTTATATATGCGTAAAAATAAAAATGGCGAAAATCCATGTATAGGATCTTCGCCATTATATATTTTGAATGCGTTTACGTCTTGAATCTTGGTTCTTGACTCTTATTTCCTGCTTATTCAGCAGCTTCAGCTTCCGGTTCAGCAGCAGCATCTTCGGCAGGTGCTTCAACTTCCTCAACCGGTGGTGTGTTTTTAGCGACAATAGCAGCAGCTTTTGCTTCTTTTTTCTTCGCTTCGGCAGCTAACGCGGCTTTACGCGCGTCTTCTTTGGCCGAAACCAGGCCGGTTTTTTTGCCGGTGATCTTACCGTCTTTGTGATCAAGCCACTCCTGGAATTTTTCTTCCACCTGTTCTTCGGTCAAAGCGCCTTTTTTAAGGCCGCCCTGCAAGTGTTTCTTATATAATACGCCTTTGTACGACAATATCGCACGGCAGGTATCGGTTGGCTGTGCGCCGCTGTTTACCCAATCAAGGGTTTTATCAAAATTGATGTCGATAGTTGCAGGATTGGTGTTAGGGTTGTATGAACCCAAACGCTCAATAAAACGCCCGTCTCTCGGCGCGCGTGCATCCGCTACCACGATGTAGTAAAAAGGTTTTCCTTTTTTACCGTGTCTTTGCAGTCTGATTTTAGTTGCCATTTCTTGTTTTTATGTATCCAACATTGTCCCCGGAGTCCTTTCTGCGGGGATGCAAAGGTAGGTAAATTATTTTAATTTAAAAATCAGTAAAATAAATATCCCCCCCAATGCAACGTATCAATATAAACATAGGTCTGTTATCATAAACCCAATAAAAAGATTATGAAAACTTATTTAACGTTATTTATTGTTGCCTGCCAGTGCGCTGTTGCCCTGGCACAGGACGACAACGACCGCACACCATATCTCACCAAATCACTGGCAAACGATGCCATCAGCAGTGTGGTTGTATCTACGTCGGCGGGAGGCATAAAAGTTAGCGGCGAAAGCGGACAGGCGCCGCGGATTGAAGTGTATATAAGAGGCAATAACGGCCGGGAATTATCGAAAGAAGAAATCCAGAAACGCCTTGACGAGGATTACGACATGAACATTTCGGTAAATGGCCATGAATTAAACGCAACTGTAAAAACAAAACACAATTTTGATAATTGGAATTCGAGAAACCAAATAAGCATTTCCTTCAAAATATATGTTCCCGAGCAGGTTGCAACCGATTTGCATACCAGCGGTGGCGGCATAAGCCTGGACCACCTGAAAGGCAACGAGAACTTTACCACCAGCGGCGGCGGTTTGGATATCGACAAGCTGAGCGGCGTAATCCATGGGCGCACATCAGGCGGCGGCATAAATGTTTCTAACTCAAGCGAGGATATTGACCTGGTAACCAGCGGCGGCGGCATTAATGCAAAAAACTGTAACGGCAACATCAGGCTGAGAACATCGGGCGGCGGACTGGAGCTTTACGACCTGAAGGGAACCATTAATGCCCACACCAGCGGCGGCGGCATTGATGGGGATAATGTTGAAGGCGAATTGGTTACCAGCACCAGCGGCGGCGGCATCGATTTGAAACGGATGAATTGCAGTTTGGAAGCTTCTACAAGCGGCGGTAATTTGAATGCCCAAATGACCGGGCTGGGCAAGTACCTGAAGTTACGGGCAAGTGCAGGCAATATTGAACTCGATTTACCCGCAAACAAAGGCCTCGACCTTGATTTACGGGGCGAGAGCATCAGCCAGCATCCAATAAAAGTAGCCAGTTCAAACGACGAATGGAGCAAACATCACGTAACCGGAAGTGTAAACGGCGGCGGGATACCCGTTACTGCCGATGCTGCAAGCGGCGATGTAAATGTGAGGTTTAATTGAGGATAGAAGAAACAGGAATCAAGAGCTAAGACTCAAGATTGAAAAACAGCTTCCGGATACGTACCCGGGAGCTGTTTTTGTTAGTGGGCGGGACATTCAAGTTCTTGAATTTATATATTTCAGAAAAAGCTATATCTGTATAAAATGAAACTTTCATCCAGGAATATAAAAACTATCAATGAGTTTTTTTCGGCTCGTCCGATAAAAAAAGGCATACCTGTTTGGTTCCTATTCGCGAAATGAGGCTGATGAAAATAGCGATATTGATATTCTTGTAGAACTGGATCATTCTGCACCGATTGGGATGCAATTCTTTACTTATGGAGATGAACTTCAAAACCTCTTGAAAAAGAAGGCAGATATAGTTAGTTACGAAGGTCTTTCTAGGTATGTAAAACCCTTTGTTGACAAAGAAAAGGTGTTAATTTATGCAAGGTAGATATTCTCAACCCTCTTTACCGCTCGCGGAAGAGAGGGTGGTCGAGCGAAGCAAAGACCGGGTGAGTAAACTATCGGACCGACATTAACGAAAATACCCGCCGACCGGTCAATCAAACATCGTTTTTAGCTAATTGGGGGGATTTTGAAAATCGCTCCGATTGAATATCCTACTCAATAAACTTCCACCCCTTTATATTATACCTGCTGTTTTTGTAATTGCCCGTCCTTTTAATATAGCCTTTTTTTGCGGCAGCCGTTAGCTCAATTAAATTGTATTCCCCTTTTTCAAAATTATAAGTTATCCCATCATCCTCAAAAAGGGTGGCTTTCCCGGCATCGCCGTAAACATGGCAGGTAATGTCAAATTTTGTATCCGGATTTATATATTCAACCGGTTCGGCAAGCGGGAGTATAGTGCCTTGTTTAATAAAAATAGGGATCTCGGTTGTGGCATTTTTAATGGTATAATTTGCACGGCCTTCGTATTTTTTATTGGTATTAAAATCATACCATACACCCGCGGGCAGGTAAACTTTCCGCTCAGTATCTTCTCCCGTTAACGGCGCGGCTAATATTCCTTCGCCTATTAAATACTCGTCGGAGATATTAAAAGTATTTTTATCATCCGGGTAATCCATCACCAGGGCCCTGAAAGGAGGTATGCCCTTAAACCGGTAATCGGCAAAGGCGTTGTACAGGTAAGGGATCAGGCTCATCCTGAAATTTAAAAGCTTTTTAATATCGTTCTCAACCGCTCCGGCATTAACCATTAAACTGTCCTTGTTGTTTTTATCGATATCGATTTGCAGCCAGGGCGGATGCTTGAGGTACCAGGAGTTAAACAGGGCCTGCGCCGACAAAACCGCTGTTTGCGTACGGCGCATCAAATCATTGATAGATTTGGATTCCCTCACCTCCGGCGACCATAGCAAGCCGCCGAAGCCCGAGTTTACAATCATCCTGATATATTCTTTATGATCGTAAGTATCGCTGTATAACGACACAGGGTACGACGATGCGAACTCATTTAATGAGCGCACATCTAAAAAAGTCCGTTCGTTGAGGTTTTTATAGATGCCGAAAATGGTTTTTACATACAAGGTACCGAATAACTGGTGCATTTTTTCGCCGTCGATGCCCGATGGAAACCCGCTCAACTCCGGGAAGCTCCAGGCGCTGCTGCCAAAAGCAAGGTTTGAATTATCGCACTCATCCATTTTAAAGCCCGAGATACCATGCTCGACAAAAGTTTTGCGGTGATAATCCGCAAATATTCCCCTGGCAACGCTATCTGCGAAATCGGGGACCAGCCCATTCCAAACCAGGTAATCGCCGGCCTTATCTTTCAGCGGTTTATATAAAGGCGATTTCGGCGATGTAAAAGCATGTTCCCATAAATTTATGTGGAAATTACTCGCTTTCATCCCGTCGATAAACTGCTGCGGATCGGGATATAAATCCTTGTTCCAAACATAGGAGCAGGAATATGCCGCCGTTTGCCATTTAGGCTCCAGGCCGATAACATCCATAGGTATATGCCGGCTGCGGAAATACGCAGCCAGGCCGTTCACCTGTTCGCTGTTAAATTCAGCTTTGGCGCGATATTTTATACCAAGCCCCCAAATGGCAGGCATAGCGCCTCCTCCCGAAAACAAGTTATAACGCGCAACCGCGTTTTTCATACCCGGCCCGTCAAAAACAAAAACCTCGATGCCTTTTGCATCGGGTATATCCATGGCAACTACATTTGCATTAGCATTATTCAATTTACTGCTGCTGCCGCAAAAAAACGTAGTGTACCTTGCAGTATTAATTAAAATGCCATATCCCTTTGTCGATACATAAAAGGTTTCGGGGGCGTGGGTATAGCCTAAATCGTTCAAAGGGTTATCGTTTACAATAGGTTTCTTTCGCAGCCCGCGCTGGTTAAATGAGCCTTGCTGCAAGCCAAAGCCATATAACTGCTCGTCATCGGCAAGCGGGATTTCAACGATACATCCTCTTTCGGTTACTTTTATTTTAATGTTGGCGATGTTAAAAGGGACAGCATCAGCGGGCATAGCGCTCAATGCGGTTAACAGCGGTTTTTCGGTACAAAAGCTATAAGGCGTAAACTTATCGGGGGTGCCGAAAGTGATTTTGTGGACGCCGGCGGCGGTGTTATCAACCACGGCTTGCTGTGCATGGCTGAAAAAGGGGAGGGTTTGCGGGGAAAGGAAGAAAATGAGGTATATTTTAAGTTTTTTCATTGGATATTTCTTTGCCTTGTTTACCAATCCTTAACGCGAAATTCCAGGGTTAATGATCAAATAATTCCCTTAGTGAAATATTAAGTGCTTTGGCAATAGCAGTTGCAGTTATCAGGGTGATATTCACTTCGCCGCGCTCAATATTTCCAACCTGATTTTTTGATATCTCTGCTTTTAGCTCCAATTCCTGCTGAGATAATTTTTTAGCTAATCTTAGTTCTCTAAGATGCTTGCCAAATTTTAGTAGAATTACCTTGTCTCTGTTATTTATCACATAGCTAAGGTGACTTTATGAAAAATCAACCACCACCCAATGTATTTGGTATTTTATTTTGATTTGTTTAAAAAAATATCCAATATTTGCTATAACTATTTGCTTTTGAATATTCAAATAGTTTTCTAATTAGTTAAAACAAAACCTAAATCTCATCTCATGAATGGACTAACACAAGCGACCCTAATATTAGCTGATGATCATCCTTTGTTTCTTAAGGGATTGACGGAAGTATTGAAAACGGAATTTCTAATCCTCGGACTTGCTGCCAATGGCGAAGAATTACTTGATTTACTAAAAGAATTACAACTAAAAGTGCTGGCTGGCGAGATTGTTTTTTGCGAACCTAAAAAAGAAGCCCAATTCCATATTAATCGTTTGCCTTATCATCATTTAACAGATCAATACAAACTTTCCGTACGCGAATTAGAGATTATCTCACTGATCAAAAAAGGATTAACAAGTAACGAAATCGCAAATGATCTATTTATAAGTATAAATACAGTCGAAGCACATCGTAAGCATATTTTTAAAAAACTACAGCTAAAAAATATTCAGGGACTGCTTGAATTTGCTCATAAATATTCATTATAGTTCTCTTTAAAATACCGGGAAACCGTTATCGACAGTACATATGATCTATGTTAGATTTATGAAAGACTGATACCAAATAGCAGAGGTGACCGCTAAGCCAATATTATTGCTTAACGGTTACCGCCTGCCTGTTTTGCACCAAAGCCCCGGATTTAAAATACATGCTTAATTAAGCATATAAAGATACTTCTCGAGAAAGTAAAGGAGCATGCACTTTGCAATACATGCCGCTTAAATACCGGGGCGTGGTTTCGGTAAAATTAAATTAATTTAATAAATTTAAAAATGAACAATTTTAAACAGCTCAGCAGGGCTGAGATGAAAAATGTTAGGGGTGGTGAAAATCTTAGCCCGAGCTGCAAAGTAGGAACCTGCAGCTTATATGTAGAGGCATTGGGGCAAACGCTCCAGGGTACTTGCGGCGGTCAAAGTACCGAACCCACTACGTGGAATTGCGTGTGCTATGCGGGTGGATATCAAACCAACAATGGTGGCACAAGCTGTGTTTATTATGGTTAACCTAAGTTGGCAGCATAAAAAACTGCCAACTTATTTGATAAAATTTTATGAAAAATTACAAGCTTCTTTTTTTACCGATATTACTGCTGCTGGCATGTCGTGTACCCGGTTCTAACGGATTGTATATTGATCTTTCCGATTTGAATTTAAATAAGACATCACAATTAAAAATCGTGCTTTCCGAATTTAGATTTAACAGCATTTCAACTTCCTGGGATTGGGTAAAGATAGATAGCATGAATATTGATCAACACGAACTGAAAAGTCCTCTGAACTGGGAAAAAAAATATGACCACCCTTTCATCGCGGAGTTTAAAATTTTTAACGGGAAGGGCGTTATAGTTGAGGATTCTGAAGACTTTATTTTTTCTGATTCTCAACTACTCGCTAAAAAAGATCCGTCGGTTAAGCCAATCAATATTAAAAACCAGTATGAGAACGCGGTGACCCTTGCAATTACGGGCGGCGAAAACAGTCTTTATACCAACAGGCGTTTTCTTTCTGCGCCTCACATCAGGGGGGGGCGTGACTTTTTATCAAGGATTACAAATAAAAGAAATTTAACACCCGATGGTACCGCCGTTTACGCGGCCTGGAACAATTATGAACAAAGTGTTATTGATAGTGTAAAAAAATACCCCGATTATTATGAGGGCACTGAAAAAGTCCGTTAGCATAAATGGATAAAAAAAGGAGTAGAAAGCATAGCTTTTCTGCTCCTTTTTTGTATCTTGAAAGGGCAATCAGAAAGCCTTTTAGATGTTAGCTCAACAACAGCAAATCCAATTCAGTGCGTTTTCGGGGTTATACGATTTGATCGTTCCCAAAGACAATCTCCTTCGCAAGATCAATGAACTGATAGATTTTACTTTTATCCACGAAGAATTGGTCGGTAAATATTGTCTCAATAATGGACGTATGGCAGAAAGCCCCATACGTATGTTCAAATATTTGTTGTTGAAAACGATCTATACTGTCTCGGACGTTGATGTCGTCGAGCGTTCGCAATACGACATGTCCTTCAAATATTTTCTTGAAATGTCGCCTGAAGAAGAAGTTATCAATCCCAGTTCGTTGACCAAGTTCAGAAAATTACGATTGAAGGATGCGGACCTATTAAACCTGCTGATTGGCAAAACTGTCTCTATTGCCATTGAAAAAGGCATTGTCCGCTCCAGATCCATCATTGTTGATGCCACGCATTCCCTTTCGAGATCCAATCCATATTCAGCGTTGGAGGTATTGAGAGAGCGTTCAAAACTACTTCGAAAAGCGGTTTACGCAATAGATGAAGACATGAAAAGCCAAATGCCTGAAAAGAATAATTCTGATGACCTGGAAAAGGAACTGGCTTATTGTAAAGAACTTGAGAAGCGTATTGAATCGGACCAAACGTTAAGTTTGATCCCTGCGGTCAAAGAAAAACTGAACCTATTGAAAGAAACGGTAGAAGATACGCAGGAGCACTACACCCTTTCCAAAGACATGGATGCCAGGACCGGCCACAAATCAGCCGATAGTTCGTTCTTTGGCTACAAGACCCATCTGGCCATGACAGAGGAACGTATCATTACCGCCGCCGTAGTTACGTCCGGAGAAAAAGGCGATGGTCCGGAACTTCCAAAACTTTTGGAGATCAGCCAAAATAACGGCATTAAAGTAGATACGATTATTGGCGATTCGGCTTATTCAGGGAAGGATAATCTTGACCTGAAGAACAAGGATGAACAGGCTATAATGATAGTGGCCAAACTGAATCCCTCAATAACCCAGGGCTTCAGAAAAGATGAAGACAAGTTCGATTACAACAAGGATGCCGGTATGTTCGTTTGTCCGGCAGGTCACCTGGCCATTAGAAAGGCACGCGGAGGGAAGAAGAATATTGGAGAAAACCAAGTAGATACGTATTACTTTGATGTTGAAAAATGTAAAACATGCCCATTGAGGGAGAATTGTTATAAACCCGGGGCTAAAACCAAATCCTATTCTGTAAGCATTAAATCAGATATTCACCAGCAGCAGATGGCTTTTCAGGAAACGGACTATTATAAAGAAAAGATAAAACATCGATATAAGATTGAGCCAAAAAACAGTGAGTTAAAAAACGTTCATGGCTATAGGCGGGCAACATCTTATGGGATTGAAAATATGCAGATGCAAGGGGCATTGGCCATTTTTACCGTAAACCTTAAAAGAATCATCAAACTGACTATCTAAGTCTGTAAAATAGAAGAAAAACAAGCCAAAGTGCCCACATTGCCCCGTTCGGCGACACAAGCAGCCCCACAATGATCCTCACTGAAATACATCGGCAATAAAAAAAGCGATCAAGTAAAATCATCTTTACTTGATCGCTCTAATTGCCCTCTTGATTAAAAGGTCACTTTTTCAGTGCCCTCATTATTATTATACCCTTTTTAGCCTTATTGCAATTTGCGATCAAATCAGTCCTAATACATTAGAAGAATGCTTATTGAACTTAGACATCAGATTAAAGACGACGGAGGAAGGAAAATTTTTAACAAGCTATTATATAAATTCAACTAAGCTATTTATCGGCTCTCCCTTACCTGCATTTCAAATTGATGAGGGTAATACGCTGCAGGATTCCAAAAAAATAATTGCGCCTGGGCGATATTATTTTATAGACTTTTGGGCAAGTTGGTGCATGCCTTGCAGGCAACAAATGCAGGAATTAAAACCTATTTATCCATCGGTAGATACGAACAAAATGCAATTTGCATCTTTAAGCCTTGATGAAAGACAGGAAGCCTGGACAATTGCTTCTCGTGCTGAACAACTGAAATGGCTAAGCTTTCGTGGTGTTTATAAACAAGGTGTAAGCTTGAGGCAGATCTTTGGATTGCGTTACATTCCACAAAATATTTTACTAAATGCCGACGGAGTGATTATTAATAAAAACATAGACGTTAGCGAGCTCACTAAATTTATGACAGATAGGCATCTGCTTATTAACTACAGGTAGTATAAACTATTTTCAATGGAGTATCCTCCGCAGAATATTGCTATCCGCGTAATTTTGATCGCCTTTTTCCAGATTCTTTTTCGTCTTTGAGGTCAAAAATTCTTTGGATATGAGTAGCCTTGCTTATTGATGACGAAAGTATAAAAGCGGCGAATATTTTTGCTCACCAAGATTTGTAAGCTTATGTTTTTCCAAAAATGTTTCTGCCGGCGTGTAGTCTTCCAGGCTAAGCGTGCTTAACAATACCATCTTCCCGTTGTAAAGGTACAGCATAACGCCATACCTGGCGCCGGCTTTGGTAGCGATGCTGGTTTTACTATAGCCTTTAATATCGGCAGGGTAAACTTTTTTAGGTTTCCGGAATACATAATGCATCTCCAATTGTGCCGGTTCTTCATCCATAATAACTTTACAAGGAAAACCATTGCAGCGAAAAAATAGCATCAACTGAAGGGCGAACAAAAACGTTATGCAAAAGACAAAACCCCAGGGCCCCCCATTTTGCCCTCTTTGGTTCGCTAAACCACTCACTTGCATATAGATAAAAAAGGCCATCAACGCTGATAAGATCACCTGCCCCCAGGTGTTTATGGCAACGTAGCCTTTAGATTGCCGGATGATAGATTGCATTTTATAATTGCTCGCGGTTTATTTTTATTACCAAAAGTAACGTTTTAAAATATTTTTTAACGCCCGGGTTCCCCAATTTTCAAACCCCAGCCCGGCTCCTCTTTTTCTTCTTTCGGACTTCCGGTCTTCCCCGACTTTCGGACTTCTTTTGATTACCATTTCAGTACCATAAGATTGCAGTAACTG
>Ga0206855_10298_pt1 | contig 13975 bp, 13 predicted proteins | sample Alteio_BWOrgCont_51_FD_152637 | JGI IMG/M metagenome (GOLD analysis project Ga0206855, IMG submission 152637) | Enriched cells from forest soil in Barre Woods Harvard Forest LTER site, Petersham, Massachusetts, United States -... | ecosystem: Environmental > Terrestrial > Soil > Temperate forest >...
CAACCCAAAGAGTATTGGGCTAGCGATGATGTAAATGTGCTATATCCGAGATTTAGATTTAACAAGTATATTGCGATGTTCCTGATACCACTAATTAAAAAAGAGCAATATAGGTTCAATTATGGAAGAAAGTGGGAAAGTTCTAGAATGAAAAAATCCGTCATTAAACTGCCTATCACTCAATCAGGACAAATAGATGTTGACTTTATGGAAAATTATATAAAATCACTACCGTATTCTTCAGCGATATAGTTTAATCTCATGGCCCACATTTAAACAACAGATAACGCGAAGGCCCCAAATGACAAAAAAAAACCGCAGAAGACATTAAATCTACTGTGAGGCAAATACTCTACCCACACCCCAATAACTCAACCAGCACGGTTTTTAACGGCAATTTAAAAGTCTTACAACTTCCCCATGCCCATCAAGCGCTTTTCGAAATATAGAATTGGTAATCTGCTTCATTTTCAGCAAATTCGATGCCTAATGCAATTGATATGTTAAAAATTATCAGTCAGTCAACTTATAAGCTGTTTGCCGGTTATGTACTGGCATTATTTTTACTGCTCCTGTTTGTAAACCCCGCAGCCGGGCAATCGCAATCCGATCTGGTGCTCCAAAAAAAACAGCAGGAATTCGCCAAATGGAAATACGGAATGTTCCTGCATTTTAATATGGGGACCTACGTCAATAAAGAATGGGCCACCGGCTACGAGGACACCCTGCTTTTTAATCCTGCAAAGCTTGATTGCGGGCAGTGGGCATCGGTGGCCAAAGCTGCGGGGATGAAGTACGGCGTACTAACGGTTAAGCACACAGGGGGCTGGTGTTTATGGGACAGCAAATACACCACCCACGATATCACGGCTTTTAAAAATTACAAAAACGGACATGGCGACATTGTGAGGGATTTTGTCGATGCTTTCAGAAAACAGGGGCTCAAAGTGGGCCTGTATTATTGTTTGCCCGGCGATTATTCAAACGGCTTTGGAAATATACCGGAAAAAGGGCGAAAAGACCTCCACGGCTTGCCTCCCGAAGCCGGCGACGACTATGAAGGCTTCATTGAAAAACAGATCACGGAGTTGCTGACCAATTACGGGCCAATTGATTTATTGTGGTTTGATCAGTATCAAAATAAATACACGTTCAAATACTGGCTTCAGTTAAAGGCACTCGTAAATAAACTGCAGCCCAACTGTATTGTACTCGCAAACAATGCCGACAATTACCAGGTTTCGGATGTTATCAGCTACGAATATCCCTATCGTAAACAAGCGACTCCCGATAACGCCGTTCCGCCCGCAGGCAATAAAAATGTCGGGGAACTTTGCGACTGCATAGATGCAAACGGGCTTTGGTTCAGGCATACCGGAGTGGCCACGCTTCAAAATGCAAATACCGTTAGCGCCATGATAAAATTGTGCAACTCGCGCAATACAAACTATTTACTGGATGTGCCGCCAGGCAAGGAGGGATTGATTGAAGACGCATACGTAAAACGGCTGATGGAAATTGAAAAATCGTTTTCGGGCAAATGATGTTGTTTATTGGCACAAAAACCCCCTTACAATGTCATATGCGCCCCCTTTCAAATCTGTTTCAACGCAATAGCTTTATTGCAGCATAAAAAATACATTAAAATATGTCAATAATCGCCAAATATGAATATCACAATCACATCATTAAAAAACCGAAAACGCGTTTTTCCGCTGCTTATCACATTATTTATCACCACCCAAAGCTTCGCTCAAAAAACAGCTGACTGGCAGCTTGAAAAAATGCCAACAAGCCTTGAAACCGACTTTGCGCTCAGCTCCCTGCCGCCTCAACTACGGCCCGGCGCAACCGTTTATTTGTTAAATCCCGAAAAAGGGTACTATGTGGCCCGCAAAGGCACAAACGGGTTCGTCTGTTACGTTGCCCGGACCGCTTGGGAATGGGGCGAATTCAGGAAGGACATGGCGGCTGCCATCAGTTTCGACGCTGAAGGCGCCCGGACAACTTTTCGCGTTGAGCAGGACGTGGCGGCCATGAGGGCTACCGGAAAATTCACAGGCATGCAGATCAGGGACCTGGTTGTCGATAGGATCAAAAAAGGAATATACAAAGCGCCTGCACGAGCAGGTATTTCATACATGCTGGGGCCGGTAATGCGCAGCTATACAGGAACGCCCGCCAGTAATCAAATTATGACCATGAACATGCCGCATTATATGTTTTACGCCCCCTACGTAACCAATACCGACATCGGCAACATACCTGACGGGCGGGCCGAAGGCCCGGTGGTCATTAATCCGGGGGCTTTGCTCCTTGGCGAAAGGAAGGGCCCTTACGGCTATACAATTTTGCTCGCAGGCCAAACCGAAAGAGCAAAAATAATTGCTTCCAATAAGGATCTGCTGAACCGGCTCATCGCCTACAAACCCTATTTTAAAGCTGCCCCGGCCATGCACAACTGATATATAGTCGAAAGTCGTTAGCCGGAAGTCTTAAGAAGAATTTTTTTTCTTAAAACTTCTGGCTAAAGGCCGGTCAAGCTTTATTGAGCGTTACCGTTATCATCCGTTTGAGTCGACTGCGACTGAAACCTCAAAAACATGGCAACCCACCTTGGCTCATCGGGATAGTAGATAAACAGTGCGCCGTCCTGGTAAATACCGTTATCACGCTTTAGCTTTTTATCACCCTGGTTCATGTGAATATCATGGATACCTACGTCCGGCGTAAAGCCGAAATACGGATCATTGCCCCCGTCATCAGGCCACTTGCTGCCAAATGCATAAATAAGCGAGCCAGGCGTATTTTGCGACTGATTTAGATGAACCGTAAATATATCATTCAAATCGTTCCCCGAAATCGGATCGTTCAGGGCGGGCACAACACGCATTTTACTAAGGTCAAACAGGTTCATCCTTAAAAAATCCAATGCACCTGAACTGCCGTCACCGCTCAATGCGTGGTATCCAGCTGCAAACTGTTTGATCTTATCAAGAACCGGGTTTTGATAATTGTCGTCAAGAAAAAATAACAGGTCTACCGGGTTCTCGTCCGATTTTACATTAACTGCAACCCTGTATTCATCTCCGTTTACGTCAAGTAATAATTCATAGTGCGGCTTCCCATGGGGGACTTTTTGCAAGGCAGAGGGGCTGTCTAGTTTGTCTTTTAGTGTTCCCACCAAAACACCGTATTGTGGTATAGGCATGATTATATTGGTTTAATTGTAAATAATTATGGTTACATATTTTACAAACTATGCTGAAAACAGCATCCTGTCCCTTATTTTTTGAGAATCTGTATAATCTTCCACCCACCAGGCGTCGTCACCCGGATTTTTCGGCGGCGATTGCAGAAAGAGTTTTTGAGCAGCAGCGGCGGCTTTTTGCTCTACATCTCTGTATTCATAATGATCAAACATCGATAGCGCCTCAATCATATAGGATGCAGCCACCTTTTGATCCTGTATAAGGAAAAGGTTTTCCCCATTTTCGGTATCTGCAGAAGAAGAAAAATTGTATGATCCTGTGTACACCCTTGCAGTGGGCTTGTCAAAGTCTATAACAACAAATTTATGGTGCATCCTCGTGCCACTGCCTCCGGTTGATTCTGTCTTAAATGGTTCAGGCACATTCGATAACAGTGCCGCCGGAAAAACGATAGGAGGATTTCCATCGGGTTTTTGCAGGTCAAGTCCGCCTACGGTTTTGTCCGAAATGCCATAAACAAATAAGTTGTCCTTACCTGTAACGGTTTTAATGGCTTCCAGGATCGGACCGGGCGTTTCATAAAGAAAGGCGAGCGAATACAGCAAACTCGACGTTGTTGTCGCAATATCGCTTGCTATGCCGGCCAGGCATACATTGGCAGCACTATGTGGCGAAAAAGCAACTTTTGCCTGTACGCCGGGTAGCTGCAAGTCAGTCCAGGCAGCGGAACTGGAGGCGCCAAAGCCACTAACATCGCCCTCATATTTCCATAAATTGTCAAATGCATCGAAAAACAATTTAACAGGCGCCGCACCATGCACAACGACGGCATTATTGTTTTGAACAAAAAAGCCCCGCCACGAATAATTGGTCGACCCACCTATTGCGGTTTGAACATTTCCCTGCACGGCAATAAATTTATTATGCTGTAAATCCCCCATATGCTGGCGTTGCACGTTGCCCGAACCGGCGGAAGCTATCAGCATTTGCGCTGCCTGGCCCTCAGCCGAGCCCGGTTTACCGTGCGTACCTGAATTGTCAATGATTACTTTAACGCGCGTACCTAATTTAACAAGCCGGTTCACAACTTCCGGTTCATTAAAATCGTAGGCTGCCACCCTGACCTGGGCGGTAGGGTCATTAATAGCCTGGTCGAGTAAATTCAATATCACCGTCCTTGCTTCAAACCCCATCCACGCTAACGCGGTCGCTTCATTTGGATTCGTGGACGTAAAGGTTAGGCCCATATTAGCATTCGTTGGCAGCAGCGAATTTGTGCCACCGCCCGATTGAAACTTATCAACAAAGGCCTGTGAAGCAACAAAACCTCTTGTAAAAGCTACATTCAAAATACCGGGATAAGTCTCGGTCAGAAAAGGGATGGCGGCCTGCTGGAAATCACCATAACTCAGCACACCCGTATTGTCCATGAATACTGGTGTAACCCTGTAGGTAAGATCACCCGGCGTGTTTGCATTTGAAGGGAAATGGACCCAGCGGAATTTTTGGATGGGTGAAAGGCGGGACGATAAAATATTAGGATTGACATTGCCGTCATTTTCAAGAAATGACAGCCGGTTCATGATTGGAACAAATTGTGGTGTCCCTGGTGTTTGGTATTCAATCGCAAACCCTACAAAATTATTGGGCGGGGTGCCATTTAACCAGTTCATGCCCAGAAGTGTCATTCCTTCTCCGCGAAAAAGCTTCAATGAAAAAAGTGCCGCAGCATTGGTGCCGTAAACTTCAAAATCAGTGGGGGTTGCCATAGTGTGATAAAATTTATAATTTGGTTTAAAATGAAATAATAGAATTTAAATAATTACTTATAAAACTAAACAAATTTATCACCTATCGCTACCGTGTTTTAACGGTATTTTTTTACGTGTTTTTACGGTATGCTGATTCTATCTAATCTCTAATATCTTCCGTGTACTTTAAGTTATCCGCCAGCTGGCGGACATCTTTGCAGCTTCTTCGCGCCACCGCTAAAGCTAATGGCGGCACGCGGTCGGACTTCCGGTCTTTACTGACTTTCGGACTAATCTCTAACTCAAAAAACATACTTCAGCCCCAAACCCGGCGCAATATCAAAAAATGGCCCTGTCGCTAACTCGGCTCTCGGATTAACATCAAGGCTGATGGCCACCGGGGCTTCCGGAATTTTGTATTCAAGCCCTAAAACACCATCCACCCCAAGTAATATATGGCCGCCAGTATAAACCTGGTTGCTGCCGTCAAATGTCTGGTACGTCCCGCTGCCTTCTGCGCCGATATGCGCTCCTGCGCCATAATAAAACCATAATTCGTGTAGGCCAAATACTTCCTGGTGGAATTCATACAAGCCGGTAATCACCACCCCGTGGTCCCTGAAACCCAAAATACCCTCAAGCGCCACGCTGTTATTGGTAAAGTATTTAAGGGAAAAGCCGTTTTCGTAACCGCCAAATTTTAAACCGATTGCCGTTTGGTAGTTATCCGCCTGCTGGGCGTTTGATTGTTTGCCGAACAGTAAAAAAGCAGCCAAAACAGCTGTAAATAATATTATTTTTTTCATAGGTATATTTTTGATAAAACGGCAAAAGTGCAATTTTATGCTGTTTTTGATTGATATTGACAACTTTGGTTTAACAACTTATTGAATTTCAACAATAAAAAATAAAGCCTGTTTGTTGGTTATTTTATGTTTATGCTTCAAATCATATCCATATCTTATTGTAACAATTTGCTTAATACCCTGTTTTATTAGTGCCGTTTATAAATTATACAACATAATGCGATAAATTCGTCGAATTAATTTCACTGATATGATAAACGCCAAGCCCGCTCCGGCCATCAAATCGCTAAACACCCTGTTCGGAAGTATCAAATACTTTTTTTCCGGTTTTCTGCTGTTCAGTCTGCAGGCCATTATCCTTATTGGACCCGCTAACGCACAGGGCTTACAGGCGCAGGGCAGCGGTGTCCAATACCGCAAAGGAATGGTGGTTTGTGCCACACCTGATGCGGCTAAAGTTGGCCTTGATATATTAAAAAAAGGCGGTAACGCGGTAGATGCCGCTGTTGCAGTGCAGTTTGCCCTTGAGGTAACCCATCCCGAAGCCGGTAATATCGGCGGCGGAGGGTTTATGGTTTACCGCTCGTCAGGCGGCGAAACAAGTACGCTCGATTTCCGCGAAAAAGCGCCTGAAATGGCCAGCCAGAATATGTTTTTGGATAGCGCCGGCAATGTGATCCCTAATATGAGCCTTACCAGCCACCAGGCTTCCGGTGTGCCGGGGTCGGTCGATGGCATGGTTGAAGCGCACCGTAAATACGGCAAACTAAAATGGGTCGACCTGGTGCAGCCCGCCATTGATCTCGCCCGCAATGGTTTCACCATCACCAAACGGCTTGCTTCCGACCTTAATTATGGCGACAAACTATTTATAAAACTCGACCCCGGCAAAACTTACCTGTTGAAAGAAGGTGGCTGGAAAGAAGGCGACCGGCTGGTGCAGGAAGACCTGGCCAAAACCCTCGAACTGATCCGCGATAAGGGCCGCGATGGTTTTTATGCCGGTATTGTTGCCGACCAGATAGTTGACGAAATGAAAAGCGGCAATGGGCTTATCTCTAAAAAGGATCTTAAAAACTATCATTCCGTTTGGCGCAAAGCCCTTACAGGCGATTACAAAGGCTATCATATTATTACCATGCCGCCTCCGTCAAGTGGAGGGATTGCTTTACTGCAATTGCTCCAGTCGGTTCAAAATTATCCTTTACACCGCTGGGGTCATAACCAGGATTCGACAGTCCAGTTGGTAGTTGAAGCTGAGCGCCGGGTATACGCCGACCGCTCAAAATACCTGGGAGACCCTGATTTTTATAAAGTTCCCGTCGATAGCTTGTTAAAACCAGCTTACATACAATCGCGCATGAAAAGTTTTAGCTGGGATGCGGCGACACCGAGCAGCAGCATACAACCCGGAACTTTTGTTGGCTATGAAAGCGACCAGACAACTCATTATTCTATAGTCGACGGTGAGGGTAACTCCGTTGCCATTACAACCACGCTTAACGGCTCATTCGGTTCAAAAATATTTGTTAAGGGCGCCGGTTTTTTGCTGAATAACGAAATGGACGATTTTAGCTCAAAACCAGGCGTGCCAAATATGTTTGGCCTGGTTGGCGGCAAGGCAAACAGCATTCAGCCTGGCAAACGCATGTTATCATCCATGACGCCAACCATCATCGAAAAAAATGGCAAACTGTTTATGGTTGTGGGAACACCCGGCGGGGCTACAATTATCACATCGGTATTCCAAACTATTCTTAACGTGATAGAATTTGACATGGATGCACAACAGGCTGTTGACGCAAAACGCTTTCATCACCAGTGGCTGCCTGATGAAGTGGACATCGAACGGGATATTTTCGATGCGGCAACACGGGCAAAACTGCAACAAAAGGGCTATAAGATAGTTGATAAAGGCCCCAGCGGCCGGGTTGATGCCATCATTATTACCCCGCAAGGCTATTACCAGGGCGGCGCCGATCCGCGTGGCGACGATACTAAGTTGGGGTGGTGAGTTCAGTTTGCAGTGGGCAATTTGCAGTTCACAGAACCGAAAATGCAAACTGCTAACAGAAAACCGCAAACTTTCTATTAAGTTTGCCCTTATGCAAGGCAGTGTAAAACACCAGGAAACCATCGATTATTTTTTAAAAATAGTTTGGCAAAATGTAGCCAACAGGTATAACCAGTTGGTTACCGAATTTGGCATAACACAGTCTATTGGGTATTTACTCATTAATATTGACGAGAAAGATGGCACCACGGTTTCGCAGGCTGCGGCTTTGCTCGGGCTTAAATCAACCAGCCTCTCGCGTATGCTCCGCCAGCTCGAAAAGTCGGGATTGATAGTCAGGGAATCAAACGAGGGTGATAAACGCTCCGTCAAAATTTATCTGACAGAGTTAGGCAAAGAAAAACGGCACCTGGCCAGGGCACTCGTAAAGCAATTTAACAATTACCTTAATTCGCATATCAGCGAGAACGACAAGGAGTACCTGATAAAAATGCTGAAGAAAGTAAATCAGCTAACGCTCAGTTTTAAACCAGAGGATTTGTGAGTGGTGAGAAGTGAGAAGTGAGTTGTGAATAGTGAGAATGGATTTCGAACTACCCACTCGCCACTCACTATTCACCACTTCAACCTAATCAACCCAATCAACTTTTAACTAATCAAAACACGATTTTCACAAAATAATCGTTATCTCGGTATAAAAAATCATCTTTGCCGAAAATACCCTGTTAGCGTTGTGGCTTATTAATTGTTAAAAAATGTTAAGCTGCTGTTTTTGAATTATAAAAGAATAAATTTGCCGATTGAAATACAATGCGACAAGTAAGAGGCAAGTAAACTGAATTGGAGATCGGATGAACAGGATACTTTTTATTTTATTGCTTTTTATCGCTTGTTTAAGTGCTTGCAGTAAATCAACAGGCTTGGTTGACCAGGCAAAAATAAATGCACAGGGGGTTATTGATGCCAACATTATAAATAAGTATTTAAAAAGTATCGACTCGCCCGAACGGCGGGTAGATGATACGAGCGGCGTTTGTTTTTTGATTGATACACCCGGTACAGTGGCGGCATTGTTTACAAACTCTACCCAGGTAACTGTCGGTTATACAGGCAGGCAATTAACAGCAAGTGGAACATTAGGCCCGGTATTCGCGCAAACTAACCTGTTTCATCCATCGTTTGTGCTGGGTTCGGTAATATTGGGATGGCAGTTAGGGATACCAGCGTTAAAAAAACAAGGCGGAACTATTACGCTGTTATTGCCATCGCGCTATGCATACGGACCGTACCCGCAAACGGATATAGGTTTACCCGCCAACGCGGTGCTTGTTTTCAGGATAACGCTTTATAATGTAACTAATTAAATAAAAAAGTACTGGCATCCACACAGATAAAATAAAAAACGCACAATATATACACATGAAACAAACCCTATTTACTTTTTTATTAATTTTTGCAATAGGCCTGGCTTCATGCCGGAAAGATAAAATCCAACCAACTATTAAGCAATACGACAATCAGCAGATACTAAACTATATAACCGTACACGGATTAACAGGGATGAAGCGCGATACTATAGGCGGCGATACCAGCGGAATATATTACCAGGTATTAAACCCGGGCACATCGTCAATAAACGGAACGCCCGTTACACCATTGACCTATAGCAGCCAGATAATGTTTGTTTATACCTTGAAAACATTCGACGCTTCGTATACATCTGTCGATACGATCCAAAACCATTATTTCGACTATGTGGGACATGTTGCTACGCCAAACAAATTACCATTAGGCTTGCAAACTGCAATTCTGAATGAGCTGAAATACCCTGACGCCAGCATACGAGTGCTTATACCGTCGCACCTGGCCTATGGAATTAACGGTACGGGATCGGGAAGCAGCCAGGTGGCTAACAACAGGATTGCCGGTAACGAGTGCCTCGATTATTATGTGCATGCCGTAAATAATTTCCAGACTTATGATGATCAGTGTATCAAAACGTATATGGCTGATAGTGGTTTTACCGTGGGTTTAAAAGGTTATACGGCCGTTAAAGTGCCGGTGCAACAGCCAATTAGCCCTTTGGTTTACTGGCCTGGCAAATATGCGAAGCCATTTGTACCGGATTCCGGAACTTACTATTATAAGATAGATTCAGTAGCTACAGGTACCGACCCGATAACTATAAACAGCACCATTACCGCAAATTATACCGGGCAATTGTTTGACGCTACGCTTTTTGACAGTGGCTTTAACGGCCCCAATATTGCAACCCAGGATATAAATAGCTTTGCCGTTTATGCGCTGGTGGATGCATTTGAAAAGTATGCGTCTACTGGCACCAAAATTTCGATATTAATACCTTCGTCGCTGGGCTATCAACTCGCGCCGCAGGCCAATATACCCGCTTTTAGTTGCATGCGATTTACTTACACTGTTTTATCAGTCACGCCTTAGCTAAGGGACTAATGCATGTTTAAAAACTTTTAAACACCGTTCCCTCGCAGATGCATGTTCAATAATGGGTTTTGGATATTTGCTGAAATCAGCATACTCCGGAACCCATTTTTTTATGTACTTCAGTTCAGGATCAAATTTTTTAGCTTGGGATTCCGGGTTAAAAATGCGAAAATACGGTGCCGCGTCAGTACCCGAACCCGCCGCCCATTGCCAGCCGCCAACATTGCTGGCCATTTCATAGTCGAGCAGCGTACGGGCAAAATAGCGTTCGCCCCAGCGCCAGTCTATCAATAAATCCTTTGTCAGGAAACTTGCTGCCACCATCCGCGCACGGTTGTGCATATAGCCGGTGGCATTTAATTCGCGCATACCTGCGTCAACTAAGGGGTAGCCTGTTTCACCCTTGCACCATGCCTCAAACTGGCTTTCATTGTTTATCCATTCAATACGGTCGTACGCAGGTTTAAACGATTGGGTAACTGTTTGCGGGAAATGATGCAGTATCATCATGTAAAACTCGCGCCATACCAGTTCATTCAGCCAGGTCTTTTCGTTAAAACTATTTGCTGCGCCGGCCAACTCCCTGATGCTTACCGTGCCAAAGCGCAGATGCAAACCGATATGTGTTGTACCTTCAATAGCCGGAAAATCCCTCGTTTCGGCATAAACAGATATTAAATGTTTGTAATTTATAGCCGGAAAAATCCGGTGGCTTTTTTCAAACCCTATTTGTTCCAGGCTTGGGATGATAAAAGGGGGCGTTTTGAAAAAGCTCTTAAAATATTTTCTATTAGGATATGGCTGTAAATAATAAGGCGTCAATGTTTGGTACCATTTTCGCTGGTAGGGCGAATAAACCGTATACGGTTTGCCATCCTCCTTTGTCACTTCATCCTTCTCAAAAATAACCTGGTCTTTATAAGTATTAAACGGGATTTGATGTTGACCTAATAATTTCCCTAAAGCTTCATCGCGGCTTTTAACGGCAGGCTCATAATCATGATTGGTATAAATGGCTTTAATCGGATAGTCATTTAATAACCTGGCCCATGCCTGTTCCGGTCGGTCAAAAAGCACCAGCAAACTGCTGCCATACTTATGCAGTTCATTGTCGAGTGCGATAATAGTTTGATGAATAAACGTAACCCTTGCATCATCCTTATCTTCAAGCTTGCCAAGTATATCCCTGTCAAAGATAAAAACAAGCAATACAGGCAACCCGGATTTTAAAGCATGATACAAGCCTGCATTGTCATCCAAACGAAGGTCGCGCCTAAACCAGAACACCGCTACCGGCACATTTTCGTCCATAAATTTCAGCTAATGCCACTTCGACAAAAGGATATTTAAACTTAAACCCTGCACCCTCAATTTTTTGTGCCGATACTTTTGTACTGCCCAACACAATAGTGCTCATCTCCCCTAAAAGCAATTTCAAAAAAAATGCAGGCACATTTGGAAGCCATAAGGGTTTGTGTAATTGCCGGGCAACAGCTTTTGTAAGCTGTTTATTGGTTACAGGGTTTGGCGCCGCCATATTATAAACGCCGGTAAAATTTTCATTTTCAATTGCCAGCAGGTACATGTCGACCACATCCTGCCAGTGTATCCAGGGTATCCATTGTTTTCCGCTGCCTAAAGGCGATCCAACAAACAGCTTTACCGGAAGGGCCATTTTGGCCAAAGCGCCGGTCTTATCAAGCACTACGCCGGTCCGGAATTTTACTATCCTCATGCCCAATCCAGCCCCTTCATCTACGGTATTTTCCCATTCAACACAACATTTCCCCATGAAATCGTCTGAAGACAGGCTATCTTCAGTCATTAACTCATCACCGCGGTCGCCATAGTAGCCAATTGCCGATGCTGAAATAATTGCTTTTACCTGGTGCTTTTTAACATGCAGCAACTTATAAATCAGCCCAATTGATTTCGAGCGGCTATCGGTCATTTCTTTTTTACGCGCATCAGTCCAGGGCTTATCCGCAATACCTGCTCCGGCCAGGTGCACCACCATATCGACACCATCAATGCAATGCTCATCAATCTCACCCCTGTCAACATCCCATAAAAAAGTCTTCACCCGGTCATCCCTACCCGGCGACCTGCTCAAATGGCTCACCAGCCAGTTCCTTTCAAGCAATTGTTCAGTTAAATGCCCGCCGATAAGTCCCGTGCCGCCGGTTAGGAGAATGTGTTTGCTGTTAGTGTTCATAGTTCATGGTTCATAGTTCATAGCAGCTACAGATATCCCTACTTTACTTTTTTTACCATGAACCATGAACTATGATCCATGAACTAAAAAACATTAACATTATCCAGCACCAAAACCCTGCTGCAAAGCGGTTTGGCATAGTTCTCTACAAAAAGCAAGTGAGTGGGGTCGTCCTGGTAGGCGTCCTGCGCTTCGGGCGTATCAAATAATATCAAAAGCGACACATCATACGACCGCTCAACCACATCCCGGAAAGTTTCGGCAGCCACGCCGATATGTATATCGCGGATATGCGTTATTGGCAATAACGTGTAAAGGCCTTCAATTAGTTTTTGCTTATCGGCCTTATCTTTTAACCATAAATGTACGTGGTGTACGAAAGTGTTTTTGAGGAGCATATTTATTACGAATTTGACTTGTTTTAAGTATTAAAAATAAACGACACAATTTGGCAATGATTTCTTGATCTTTTCCATTTCCCCTTTGCTCAGATGATTATTTTCTGCATGAAGTTCCTGGAGTTGCCTCAAATTTACAATTTCCCTGGGAAGGGATTTAATATTATTGCTACTAATATCAAGGCATAAAAGGTTGCTTAATTCACCTATTTCATTTGGCAATTTATTTAGCAAATTAAAATTTATATATAAAACCCTCAGGCTTTTTAGTTTGCCAATTTCAGGACCAACATATTTCATTTCATTTGAGCTTAAGGATATTTCTTCTACTTTCGGGAGTGTAGTGAGCACCTTAGGAAAAACATGAATATGATTTGCAAGTAAATTAACCGAAATAACATTTTTAAGCTCGCACCAGTTGTCAGTTATCCCTTTTATTTCCTTATCTGATAGATCAACGCTTAGCACTTTATTGGTGTTAGCCATGGCTGAATCAATATTATGAAACTCGGGTAAACTTCTGAATTTTTTGATGTAATCCCAGTAAGAGCCATTATGCATTTGATTTAAAGTGAAATCGTATGTCTTTTCATTTTTTGGAGAAACCCACCTTCCATTGAAAGATTCCTTATTCGGCGCGATTTTGCCTTTGAAATATCCGGTGATTTTATCCTCTTTAGTTCTTTCAACTATTTCCAATGAGTTATCCGGATAAAGTTTTCCGGAAAGACTTAAAGAGCCGTTTTGCGCCTTATAATAATAAGAACCAACGATAGTGGAATCAAGCAGCACTAAAAAGTTAAGGTTAATTTCAATTTTTCTCCCATTATTTTCTAAAATATAGCCTTTATAAACATACGTGGGACAAAATGATTTGTCCTGGGGGTGAACTACACTCGTATAAAAACTAAGAAATACAAGCCAAATTATTTTTCTCATTTGATAATTATGTTAGGCAATGCCGGCTACAAACAACTAATCGGATTTTAAAAGCTTGTAACAAAACGCTCCACCAAGTTATTGATTCTCAAACAAAGCCGCAAGCTTATGCACATCCAATTCCGAATAATCATTGATAACCAGGTCAACCGGGTGCAGTTCATCTGCTGTATGGCCTGT
>Ga0206855_10299_pt1:0-12500 | contig 13891 bp, 7 predicted proteins | sample Alteio_BWOrgCont_51_FD_152637 | JGI IMG/M metagenome (GOLD analysis project Ga0206855, IMG submission 152637) | Enriched cells from forest soil in Barre Woods Harvard Forest LTER site, Petersham, Massachusetts, United States -... | ecosystem: Environmental > Terrestrial > Soil > Temperate...
TTCGAGCTTCGGTCGAACCGGGGTTGGTTTCCAAAATCTGCTGGTAAATCTCAATAGCCGCTTTGTAAAAGCCTTTTTGAGTGCAGATGCCTGCAAGTTGCAAAGGATCATCAATTGTATCCGGAAACACAGGCGCAATAAATTCTTCGGTGAGGGCCGACGAAAAAGGGTCGGCGCCTTCCCAGAAATCAGAGTTTTTAAAGATGATAGGGTTTTCTGTTTCAGTGGCTGAGCCGTATTTCGCTTTTGTTTCAGTTTTTCCAAGTCTGGTCAAAGCCTTTTCTATTACCTGGGCATTGCTGGGACTCAGTACGAGCGCTTTTTCTAAACAATCGGTAGCATCAATAAATAGCTTCCTTCGCTCAAGAAGCAGGGCGTAACGGTAAAGTGCTTCTGCGGTGCCGGGATGATCACCCAGTGTTTCGAGAGCGTCGATTAATTTTCTGTGGTTAGAGGCGTTATCTGGTTCTAATCGGATCATCAATTTCGAATATTTTGCTATTAGTTCTGCGTTATTTCCAGTTACTGCTTTTTCAAGAATTGCTGTCATATTAGGAATAGCTTTATCAATCTCTTTTGCGCGAATGCAAAACTCAATCCAAGCTTCCTGAACTTCAGGGCTTTCATTGTCAATCTCCAAAGCTTTTTGAAAAGTTGTTCTAGCCTTTTCCAGCCGTCCTAGCATGTCCAGGGATTTTCCCAGATAAATCAACGCGCCCAGATGATTAATTTTAAACCTAAGCAATGTTTCAAATTCAACGACAGCTTCCTCAAATTTCTCTTGCTTAAAATAAATTAAGCCAGAAATGTAACGGGCTTCGACGCTTTTGAGTTCAATCGCTTTTTGAGCCAAAGCGAAGGCTTGATCGATGTAACCCTTGGCATAAGCTTCTTCCGCCAGGTTCAAAAACTCTTTTTTGGCTTCGCTGGTGGCGCCTTGTTTAAGATAAGCCTGAGCCAAATGCTGACGAGCATCCGGATTTTGGGGTTCAATCTCGGTAATTTTTGTGAACATCTGACGAGCTTTTTCAAACATATTGTTCTTAAAAAAAGCGTTTCCTAGCATTTGATAAGTTTGTACCGACACCGGCATTTTATTGATTTTATCTTCAAGAGTTTTCAACTGGGATTGAACCATGGAGTCTTGGGGCCGGAACTTTAAAATCTTACCTATTAATTCAATGGCTGGTTCGATTTTATCTTCTTTTAAGACTTCATCGATCTTGATATAGCCGTGAGCATAATTGATTTGAGCTTGTGTACTCTCGGGAAGGTGTGATGGATCCATAGCGGTTATTAACTTGAAAATGGAAATAGCCTTGTTGTTTTCACCGCGGCTTAAGAAAATTAGTGCAGCTTTGTCGTACGATTCGTAAGCCAATTGAAACAAACTGTGTTTTAAATAGATGTCGCCCAAAGCTTGATGGGCGTCTACATCATCCGGGTCGATGACAAGAATTTTTTTATAATCGACGAGGGCTCTTTCCCAATCGCCCATTTCAGCTAACACGTAAGCTGTATTTAAAAGTTGGCTTTTTTCTTCGTTAATTGAGGTTTCCATAAGACCTTTTAAATTATGGGTATTCTGATAAGTCGCGCCAATTATACGGCTAATTTTAATTTTTATTGAACCCATTCACTCAATTTGCCTCTAATTCATGCGAATTAGAGATAAACGGTAATTTCTCACTTGTTGGGGTTTGTTATCTTCTTTATATAAATATCACGAACCTCAATAAGTTTATTTTGAATTTCCGTTGAGTTCGGGTTTGATTCCAAAAGTTGTTGATAAACTTCAATAGCCGCTTTTAATAAGCCGTGTTGGACGCAGGTGCCAGCTATAGCCATTTGGGTCTCGAAAGTATTTTGGGGAGCTAATTGTTCAGGAGTCGGGACATCGGATTCAACAAAACCATAATGGGGAAGCCAGGTTTCTTTAACGGATTGAGAAACTTCAACAGTAGGAAGAGGGGCTATGACAATAGATTCTTCCACATTTAACTTTAAGGATGGAATGGAAACCACATGCATTTTTCTTTGCTTCATCCAGGCCAAAGCTTTTTCTAATTCTTCTGAGTTGGTAGGTTTGAGTTTGAGAGCTTTTTCCAAACATTGAGTTGCTTCGTTAAACTGGTTTTGCTTTTCGTAGATCAAGGCTAAGGCACAGTAAGCGTCAGCGGTACCGTAGAGATCACCCAAAGTCTGTAATGCCGCAATTAATTTTATATGTGAAAAAATCAGACTAGGCTCTAACTTGATCATCATCTTTGAAAACTTTGCTATTTGTTCGGCGTTTTCTTTTGTTACGGTTTTGTCTATTAAAAGCATCAGATTGGGAATGACTGTTTCTTTATCGTTGCTTCGAACACAAAACTCAATCCACGCTTCCTGCACTTCAGGATTGTCTTTATCTATCTTCAGAGCTTTTTGAAAAGTTTCTTTGGCTTTTTCTGTTTGACGCATCAGATCAAAAGACCGGCCTAAATGAATCAAGGCGCCCAGATGATTGACTTTAAATCGAAGAAGTTTTTCAAACTCAATAATTGCTTCTTTTAATCGCTTCTGTTTAAAATAAATAAAACCCGAAATGTAGTGAGCTTCTACACTTTTTAGCTCTACAGCTTTTTGAGCGAAGACTAGCGCTTGATCCAAATTCTTTTCTTTTAAGGCTTGCTCTGCCAGACTCAAATATTCTTTTTTGGCTTCGCTTTCGGATCCCTGCTTAATGAAAACTTGGGCCGAGTGCAAACGAACTGCCGCATTTTGGGGATCAATTGTCCTGATCTTTTCGACCATCTGTTTAGCTTGTTCCAGCATGCTATTCTTAAAAAAAGCATCGCTCAATGTTTGATAGGTTTGAACTGATACCGGCATTTGAGCAATTTTGTTGTCCAATTCGGATAAGAGAGTTTTGACTACTGGATCTTCTGCGCGAAACTTTAAAATTTCGCCCATTGTCTCTATCGCAGGCGCGATTTTCTCTTCGTTTAAGGCATCGCTAATGTTTACATAACCTTGAATGAAATTGATTTGTTTTCGAACCTCATCCGAAAGTTTAAGCCTGTCCAATCGGATTATTTTTTTATAAATCTGAAAAGCTTTACTGCATTGATTTCGGCTTAAAAAGCCAGAAGCGGCTTTGTTATATGATTCGTAGGCGAGCTGAGAAGAATTTTTTTTAACATAGATGTCACCTAAAGTGTTGTGGGTGTTTAAGTCGTCAGGATCGATGGCTAGAATTTTTTTGTATTCGAGAAGGGCTTTGTCCCACTGTCCGTTATGAAAAAACATGTGGGCTAACTTTACAATGTCCTTTTTGTCATCGTTAGGTGGCTTTTCCATAAGACCTTTTTCGTAATAAGGCTTGTTGATTCATTGTTTTTTTATTATACGCTTGCCCCTCTTTTTCAGCATTCTTGTAAAGGGATAGAAAGCTGGAGGTTGCAAAGAGACCGTTTTGGGCTAAAAGTCTTTAAAAACAATGTTTTGAAGGACCAATTACGCCATTAACTATTGAAAATTGTTAAATTTCAAAGGCTTAAATATAGGTCATCTATTATGCATTTTGGCTAGAAGTGGAAAGGGGAAATTGACGCTAATAATTAGTTTTATGCCCGGCCGTAAAGAAGAGGATTCATTTTTGAAGAAAACTCATCACCTATTTTGAGGTTTTTAATTATTTTCTGTTCTCTTAACTCATGCAAGCGTGGAACTATTAAGTTTTTCTGTGCCGTAGGAGAAATAGGATTAATATAAATCTTTGTACCCCCTTCAAAACCCGCCAAATTGTTGGTTCTCCATTTAATTAATATATGCCAGGGCATTAAGACTTTTGAATCGCGCGGGGTGTAGTACCACTCTTCGTTACAGGGTACCTGGTTGCCGGTGGCGGCGTGGCAGGCGTGAATAAGGTCGGAAACACCTCTTAATTCTTCTGGTGAATGGTCTTCAGGACGTACCTGAGGGCTTTTGGAATAAATAACCAGAGTAGGGAATCGATGGCCCAACTCAGCAACTGCGATAGCGTGATCGTTTTCGGCTACGATGAGATTTTGATTGATCGAAAAGTTAATAATAGCTTCGTTGTAGATGTTGGGATTTTGTCGAACGATTTCCAATTCGGATTCAATAGAAGCACCCCATTCATCGATTCCCACCAATTGCCGATGGAGGTGTTCTAAAGAGGCTCCGGCTGGTTGAAGCCAGTTTTGAAAGACGGAAACATAACGAACAAAAGGATTGTTGTCGTAAATGTCGATGAGGGCGTCGATCGTAAAGCGGAAATACTGATAATGTTCTTCAGGTGTTAGATCGCCGGAGGCGACTAAGTCTGTATCCCATTGAGCGCGTGGCTTAAAATGCTTTTGGGCGATGATAAGTTCGTGCCCGCCGGCAAAAAAGGACTCAGCTAAACGGAGTTTTTCATCTTGAGGTATTTTGGACAGTTCTTCAGGAGTTTTACCGATGAGCTGGAGCTTGGTTGTGATCATTTGCAAAACATGATCAAGACCTCTGGGTTTCGCCAGATAGTCTTTTTGCCATTGCGCTTGATGCGCGGATATTTGAAACCCATGGTTTTTGAGCCAGTAATCCAGCGTGACGATTTCAAAAAGGTTGGCGACTCGCCTAAATAGGGCCTGGGAATTATGGAGCTCGTCTGGGGTTAATTGTTCGAGTTTTTGATAAGAACCGCCTGGAGTTTGAATGAGGCGGTTTTTTTCGGGTGGGGTTTTTAAATAATTTGTCTGGCAGAAATCGCAATGGTTTTCAGGGTTAACCGGTTGTAAGGCTTTGGGTTGATGAATCGCTTTATTAAGGGGGCGGTGGGCCCGATCAGGAACCGTCCAGACTTCAGTGCCCGTGAGAGGATTGATATGTTTCAGGGTTCCATCAGGCATGGTGCGATAAATATTTTTGAATTCAGGCATGAAGTTCACTCGATTTATTATTGAAATAAACGATTTTTAGTATTATATGGACGATATTACCCACAAGTTATTTTAACTTTTAAAGTGAAATGAGTTTGTCTTGTCCGAGCTTTTATCCATTCAAAACCTCGAAGTCTCTTTGAAAAACCCTGTGGGTGATAAGTCGGGTAAGGTTTTAAAAGGTATTAGTCTTAAGTTGGATGAGGGTCAACGGGTTGCTTTAGTCGGGGAGTCAGGATGTGGTAAAAGCATGACTGCGCTTTCCATTTTGAGCTTGTTGCCCCAGCCGCCGATGGAAATCACAGGTGGTACCATACGATTTAAAGATAGAAATATTAGCCAATTCACTCAGGAAGAATGGGAAGCCGTTCGAGGTAAAGATATTGGAATTGTTTTTCAGGATCCAATTACTTCGCTCAATCCGGTTTTCACTGTAGGACTTCAAATTGAAGAAACGCTTCAAAAACATCTAGGATTGTCAAAGTTTGAAGCCCACCAAAGCGCTTTAAATTTGCTGACTGAAGTGGGGTTGCCCGATCCTGCACGTGTTATAGATCAATATCCCCATCAGTTATCGGGGGGGATGTGCCAAAGAGTAATGATTGCCATAGCGGTGGCTTGCGATCCGGTTTTGTTAATTGCTGACGAGCCAACGACCGCGTTAGATGTAACGGTGCAGGCGCAAATTTTAGACTTGATTTTTAAACTGACCCAGCAAAATAAAATGGCAGTGTTGTTGATTACACATGATTTGCGAATTGTGAAAGGTCACGCTGATCGGGTAGTGATTCTTTACGCGGGCGAAGTGATGGAAGAGGGAACCCCGACGGATATTTTTGAGCATGCGCAGCACCCCTATACGGAAGGATTGTTGGCCTCAATGCCACAATTTGATTCAAGGGGGCGCGATTTGGCCAGTATTGGGGGGATGGTGCCATCTCCATTTGAGGATTTAATGGGTTGTACTTTTGCGGGGCGGTGTTCAAAGGTAAAAGAAAAGTGTTGGGTCGAAAAACCCGCTTTTGTTGTGAATAAAACAGGACATGGAGTGCGATGCTTTTATCCGTCCGAAAAATAGTTAAAGAGTTTCCGATTCAAAGAGGCTTGTTGGGAACACCGACCGCTTTTCTAAAGGCGGTCAATGACGTTTCCTTTGATGTGGAAGAAGGGGAAGTGGTGGGTGTGGTGGGCGAGTCCGGTTGTGGCAAAAGCACTGTGGGCAAATGCATTGTAGGATTGCATGAGCCAACCCAGGGGCAGATTTTGTGGAATGACAAAGATTCGGTTTTGCTTAAAAAAGATGAAAAAAGAGATATTCGTCGTGAATTTCAAATGGTTTTTCAAAATCCCTTTTCGTCTTTAAATCCCCGACAAAAAATAAAAGATGTTTTGTTGGAACCCTTAGAGGTTCATGGCCTTTTAAAACCTTCGGAGCGGTTGGCTTTTGTGAAAGAACTGATGATTCGGGTCGGGTTGTCAGAGACGGATTTACTAAAATATCCTCATGAGTTTTCGGGTGGTCAAAGGCAGCGGATTGGTATTGCCAGAGCCCTAGCTTGTCAGCCTAGTATGATCGTTTTGGATGAGCCGGTTTCATCTTTAGATGTCTCGGTACAAGCCTCAATTTTGAATCTTTTGGTAAAGCTTAATCGCGATCAAAAGATCGGTTATTTGTTTATTTCCCATGATTTACAGGTAGTGGGCTATATCAGCCATCGGGTTTTAGTGATGTATTTGGGTAAGGTGGTAGAAGAGGGCAGGGTAGAACAAGTGCTTCGAAACCCGAAGCATCCCTATACACAGGTTTTGTTGAAGGCGAGTATTGGGGCGTCAGTAGTGTTAAAAGGTGAGCGGCTTAACCCGGTAAGTGTGCTCCGGGGCTGTCCTTTTTCAGCCCGTTGTCCTCATGTGGAAGACCGTTGTTTGTCTGAAAAGCAGGAGTTGAAAGAAGTTGAAAGCCGTTGGCGAGTGGCATGTTGGAAGTGGCATGAAATATAGTGTTTTTACAGTGCTTTGGTTCTTGTGTAATAAGGGTTATACTTTGTAGGTGATCTGCTTGTCCTGCAAGATAACCCTCACAATTGAAAAATTCCACGAGGTATCGCTATGAAAGTTTTGATTGTTAATCCTCCTACCTGTACTGGTATGAAGTACATCCGTGAAGGTCGCTGTGAGCAACGTTTAAATTCTTTTCAATATGTAATGGTTCCTATTTCACTCCCCATGATTGGCGGCGCGCTTGAAGCTAAAAAGCACGATGTGAAAATATTGGATTGCATTGCGAATGATATGGATGTGGAAGGCCTCAAAAAAGCCATCGCGGAGTTTGATGCGTCATTAATTTTATTCAATATGTCGACCGCAACTTCAGCGAGCGATGTTGAAGTAATCAACATGATGAGACCCGCATCGAAAGCTCACTTTACTGTTATTGGAAATCACGCGACTTCTTTACCGGAAGAAGTTCTGACCGCTTCTGTTTTAGATTCTGTTATTCGTCGTGAGCCGGAATTGACTGCACAAGATTTGGTCGATGCGGTTGAACATAGCAGACCCTTGGAAGATGTTTTGGGCATTACTTTCAAGTCTAAGGTTGGCTCGATTGTTACTAATGAAGACCGTCCTTTTAACGAAAATCTTGATGATTTGCCTTTTGCGGCCAGACATTTGCTGGATAACGCAAAGTACACATTACCCGTTATTAATGAACCTTATACACTGATTATTACGAGCCGTGGCTGTCCTCATTCTTGTATCTACTGCACGGCTTATCAGTACTACGGAAAAAAACTAAGATTGCGTAGTGCGACGAATGTAGTGGATGAAATGCAGGAGTGTTTTGAAAAACACAACTTACGTAATTTCACGATGTGGTCCGACACCTTTAACCAGAGCAAAAAGTTTGTAATGGATGTTTGCGCGGAAATTAAAAATCGTGGATTGGAAAAAAACATTAGATGGATGGCGAACAGTCGAGTTGATCATGTGGACCCGGAAGTTTTGAAAGAAATGCGTTCATCGGGTTGCATTGGTGTTTCTTACGGAGTGGAATCCGGCGTTGAAGAAATTTTAAAGAATATGAAAAAAGGTGCTACCGCTGAACAAGCGCGAGTCGCAGTGAAACAAACAAAAGAAGCGGGCATCGAAGTTTTAACACACATTATTTTTGGTTTGCCCGGTGAAACGATGGAGACGATTAAAGAAACTATCAAATATGTAAAAGAACTAGATCCAGATTATGCCCAGTTTTATTGCGCCATTCCTTTCCCGAAAACTGAATTGGAAGAAATGGGAAAGAAAAACGGCTGGATAACTACGGAAGATTACGCTAAATATGAGCTAAATCAGCCTATTTTGCATTTGCCCACTTTATCAGTTGAAGAATTGCAAAAAGCAAGGGATATGGCTTATCGCCAGTTCTATTTGCGTCCCGGTTATGTATTCAAAAGGTTAAAGAAAATCAAAAGTTTTAAGGATTTGCTGATCAATTATCGTCAGGCGAGAGACTTTATTTCGAGCTGGATTACTCCTAGTTCGACTGAAAAAACAGCCGTTTCTAAGACTGAAAACGGTCCTAAACAAGTGATTTCTGCGGCTCGATAAAAAGTGAAGAATTATTAATTATTAGTTGACACGGTGTTGTTGATTGAGTATAAATACATCCCCCGGCCACTAAGGCTTGTGGCTAGGTTCTTTGAAGTGTTAAATCATTAGACAATCGGACGTTTTGTAGGTTTCGATTGCGGTGCTCATCGCAGCGGTGGTTTTTGTTGTCTCTAAACACCCCTGAGGTAAGCATCGAATGGATGCTTGTCTGTTTTTGGTCTTTGAAAACTAAATAGTGCATACGAAACAAGTTTGGGTGCTAGTCAAGAGTAGTTTGAGTTTGTTTTAGTAGAGCCGAAAAGCTTTCTTATGGAGAGTTTGATTCTGGCTCAGGACAAACGTTGGCGGTGCGTCTTAGACATGCAAGTCGAGCGTGAAAGCCCGCAAGGGTGAGTAAAGCGGCGAACGGGTGAGTAATACTTGGGTAACGTACCTTTTAGATTGGGATAACGCGCCGAAAGGCGTGCTAATACCAGATATGACCACGATCTCTTTGGAGGTTGAGGTAAAAGATGGCGCAAGCTATCACTAGAAGATCGGCTCAAGCACCATTAGCTAGTTGGCGGGGTAATGGCCCACCAAGGCTACGATGGTTAGCCGGCCTGAGAGGGTGATCGGCCACACTGGGACTGAGATACGGCCCAGACTCCTACGGGAGGCAGCAGTTTGGAATATTCCACAATGGGCGCAAGCCTGATGGAGCGACACCGCGTGAAGGATGAAGGTCTTCGGATCGTAAACTTCTTTAGACCTAGATGAAGATTGCAAGGTAAATAATCTTGCAATTTGACAGTATAGGTAGAATAAGCCACGGCTAACTCTGTGCCAGCAGCCGCGGTAATACAGAGGTGGCAAACGTTGTCCGGATTTATTGGGTGTAAAGGGCATGTAGGTGGTCTTATAAGTCAAAGGTGAAATGGCCCGGCTCAACCAGGTCATTGCCTTTGAAACTGCAAGACTTGAGTTCGGAAGAGGAAAGCGGAATTCCCAGTGTAGCGGTGAAATGCGTAGATATTGGGAGGAACACCGGTGGCGAAGGCGGCTTTCTGGTCCGAAACTGACACTGAGATGCGAAAGCCAGGGGAGCAAACGGGATTAGATACCCCGGTAGTCCTGGCCGTAAACGATGAGTACTAGGTGTTAGAGGTATCCACTCCTCTAGTGCCGCAGCTAACGCATTAAGTACTCCACCTGGGGACTACGACCGCAAGGTTGAAACTCAAAGAAATTGACGGGGGCCCGCACAAGCAGTGGAGCATGTGGTTCAATTCGACGCAACGCGCAGAACCTTACCTGGGTTTGACATCCTTTGACCGCCTATGAAAGTAGGTTTCCTCGCAAGAGGCAAAGAGACAGGTGCTGCATGGCTGTCGTCAGCTCGTGTCGTGAGATGTTGGGTTAAGTCCCGCAACGAGCGCAACCCCTATTTTTAGTTGCCATCAGGTTAAGCTGGGCACTCTAGAGAGACCGCCGGTGACAAACCGGAGGAAGGTGGGGATGACGTCAAGTCCTCATGGCCTTTATATCCAGGGCTACACACGTGCTACAATGGCGTATACAAAGGGTCGCGAACCCGCGAGGGGGAGCCAATCCCAAAAAGTACGCCCCAGTTCAGATTGGAGTCTGCAACTCGACTCCATGAAGCCGGAATTGCTAGTAATCGTGGATCAGAACGCCGCGGTGAATACGTTCCCGGGCCTTGTACACACCGCCCGTCAAGTCACGAAAGTCAATTGCACCAGAAGCGATTGCGCTAACCCGCAAGGGAGGCAGATTGCGAAGGTATGGTTGGTGATTGGGACTAAGTCGTAACAAGGTAGCCGTATCGGAAGGTGCGGCTGGATCACCTCCTTTCTATGGAGACCATGGTAGAGGAACCCTTTTTGAGGGAACGCTCATACCGTAACTCCAAGTGGATACTCAAACGAGTTATGCGCTATTTAGTTTTAAGAGACCAAATTTGGATTTTGTTCTTTCGAATTGAAGTTAAAACTTTTGGGTTTTGAGTGAGTAGCCCTTCGGTAACTGATTGGGCCTATAGCTCAGTTGGTTAGAGCGCACCCCTGATAAGGGTGAGGTGACTGGTTCGACTCCAGTTAGGCCCACCATTTTTGGGTGTGGGCTGGCTGTAAAAAGTGGAGGGGATGTAGCTCAGTTGGGAGAGCACCTGCTTTGCAAGCAGGGGGTCAGCGGTTCGATCCCGCTCATCTCCACCAATAATTAGATCGACCAAAGGTTGAAGGTTTCGTGAAGTTTTTGAGTTTCAAAAACTTCACGAAGCTTTGCTGTCTTTGACAGCGGCTTCATTGAATCGGATTGATTCAGTCCGTTCTTCGGAACGGGGTTTGTTCTTTGAAAAACGATAGAAAACTACTATTTAAGCTGAACCGAGTGCGTATAGATTCTCAAGCGGTGGCGTTGAATCATGTGATCAAGCTACTAAGAGTGTATGGAGGATGCCTTGGCGTCAGATGGCGATGAAGGACGTGATAGCCTGCGAAAAGTTCCGTGGAGCCGGCAATAGGCATTGAAGCGGAAATGTCCGAATCGGGAAACCGTATTGGGTAAACCCCAATAATTCCCACCTGAATTAATAGGGTGGGGTAAGCCGACCGGGTGAAGTGAAACATCTCAGTAACCCGAGGAAAAGAAATCGAACAGATTCCCCCAGTAGCGGCGAGCGAAAGGGGAACAGCTCAAACCTTGTGTGTGTAAGCCTGTGAGCGTTGCATACGAGGGGTTGTAGGGCTTGCATGATCGTTTTACAGAGCGGTCGTGGAGTTACAAAAGAATTGGATAACCGAAGGGCCTGGGACGGTCCGACACAGAGGGTGAAATCCCCGTAGGTGAAATCTTCTTCTCTCCAAGCAAGTTCCTGAGTACCACGAGACACGTGAAACCTTGTGGGAATCTGGGCAGACCACTGTCCAAAGCTAAATACAAGCTGACGACCGATAGTGAAACAGTACCGTGAGGGAAAGGTGAAAAGCACCCCTAATGGGGAGTGAAACAGTACCTGAAACCATACACTTACAATCAGTTGAAGCACTATTTTAGGAGGTTTATAGCTTACGGGTTATAAACGCCTATCAGTGTAACAGCGTGCCTTTTGCATAATGATCCGGAGAGTTATTAAATGAAGCGAGGTTAAGCCCCGTATGAGGGGTGGAGCCGTAGCGAAAGCGAGTCTTAAAAGGGCGATTCAGTTTCATTTATTAGACCCGAAGCGGGACGATCTAGCCATGACCAGGGTGAAGCCTTGTTAACACGAGGTGGAGGCCCGAACCGATGTATGTTGAAAAATGCTCGGATGAGTTGTGGATAGGGGTGAAAAGCCAATCGAGTTCCGTGATAGCTGGTTCTCCTCGAAATATCTTTAGGGATAGCCTTGGGAAGTAGTTAGTGGTGGTAGAGCACTGATTGGGCTAGGGGCCTTAACAGGTTACCAAATCCTTTCAAACTCCAAATGCCATTAATGTAATCCCAGGAGTCAGTCTGTCAGCGCTAAGGTTGACGGTCGAAAGGGAATCAACCCAGCCCATCAGCTAAGGTCCCCAAGTACATGCTAAGTGGTAAAGGATGTGGAGTCGCATAAACAACCAGGATGTTGGCTTAGAAGCAGCCATCATTTAAAGAGTGCGTAACAGCTCACTGTTCGAGCGATTCTGCGCCGACAATTTAACGGGGCTAAAGCATGTCACCGAAGCTGTGGATTTGTATCCCCTTAGGGGGGTACATCTGGTAGAGGAGCGTTCTGTGTTAGGATGAAGGTCGACCGTAAGGACGGCTGGACGAAACAGAAGTGATCATTCCGGATTAAGTAGCGTAAAAGCGTGTGAAAAACATGCTCGCCGTAAATCTAAGGTTTCCTCGAGCAAGGGTAATCCGCTCAGGGTAAGTCGGTTCCTAAGTCGAGGCTGAAAAGCGTAGATAATGGATGTCAGGTTAAAATTCCTGAACCGCCAA
>Ga0206855_10300_pt1 | contig 13880 bp, 11 predicted proteins | sample Alteio_BWOrgCont_51_FD_152637 | JGI IMG/M metagenome (GOLD analysis project Ga0206855, IMG submission 152637) | Enriched cells from forest soil in Barre Woods Harvard Forest LTER site, Petersham, Massachusetts, United States -... | ecosystem: Environmental > Terrestrial > Soil > Temperate forest >...
AATAGTGTTCTGTATCAAAATCCGAAATAAGTGAAAGCATTATTCCTTCACCAATATCCCTATCGTCTTTACCGCTATTGAATGACAATTTTACCACCAGAAATTAAGCGGCCTTCTGAAGAAGTTGCTCTGTATAAGTAAACCCCTTTAGGTTGAGTACTTAAATCTATTTTATTAACAGTGCGTTGATATAATGAGGCTATGTATATTTTCTCTCCCAGCATATTATATATTTCAATATTCATATTTCCTGATTCCTGATTTTTTACCTGGATAAAAAATATACCATGGGAAGGATTGGGGAATATGGTAACTGCATTTAAAGCAGTTGGTATTGCCGGAACAGAGGTTAGGGTTCCGTTACAGCCACCCTGGCCATTCAACGCAGCTGAATCTAATATATTTATAGAATCAACCATATCAGCACCTATATCTTTGCCATCGTTACCTGCATTTTTGTATGGGCTTGCTCCTGACAAGTTGTAATTATTTCCCGCAAAATTTACAAAGCCTACCGCAACCGTATCGGCGGGGAAAAAGTTCCCGGATGGGTATGGGCCCGATGTACCACCTATAATTGCATTGTTGGAAAACGTCCAATCGGTATAATATGTATTTAGCGTGGAAAGCCCTTCACCGGTACTTGTTCCCGAGAATCCATAACTTCCGTTCGTTACAATATTATTTTCAAAATAAAAAGTATCCGCTTTTGTAAAATTCTCACTGAACCCCATTGGCCCTGCACTAAAGGCCGTATTATGGTCAATAATAACATCAACAGGTCCGCCTTCAATTCCAAAAATTCTGCCATCGGAACCTGAGCCGGTAACATGCACAATATTGTTTTCAATAAGCACTCTATGCGTTCGCTGGCTTACATTCGGTGTATCGGTGCCTAAAATATTAAAACCCTGTTCAATGTTCTTAAATGTATTCATTTCAATAGTAATATCCTGTGTTATGCACCAGGGTGCCGTTCCGCCCTGGTTACGCGGGGTAAGCAACAACGACATACCATTCTGATTTGCAGCCCAATTGTTTTCAAAATAATTTCCCTTCACCAAAACCCGTTGAGCGTTTTTAAACTCCAGCAGGTTCTTTACCTGCCACAATGAACCTTTCCACGATAACGGTTTAAAAAAGTAATTCCCTCTTATTTCAATGTCCGATACTACCATGTTTTTAATATTGGGGTCCTCACCACCAAACATTACATTTTCAGTAGAAGCTTCTAAATAATTGTTAACCACTTTAATTGGCCCCGGAGTATTATATGCCCAAAGCCCTTGTGTATCGTTACCCTGTTCCTTAAAATCGGACACATAGCAATTAACCACAGCAATACTTTCTCCATCCATTTCAACACCTCGTCTTCCTCCTACCGAATCATCGCCATGTATGTAACACCTGTCGAACACTATATCAGAAGGTAAAGTAGCTACCGAGGTATCAGCATTTCCAATGGTGACTACATCATATACAAAATTGTTTTTCACCGGCCTTAATTCAATTCCTACAAAACGAAAGTTGTGTGCATTAGCAGCAGTTTGTATGGCTCCGCCTGCAGCAGCAGCCACAACAATCTTGGGCATATTTACAGAATCGGCTTGGCTAACCCTGCTGCATGGCCCGGGCAGGTTTGCATAATTGCTCGATTGTATATATATCCATCCTGTACCTGAAGTTTTGTTAGGTAAAGTATACGGGCCTGTAAACGTAGCCCCGGCTTGTAATACAATAATATCGCCCAGCTTTGCACTGTCGAGTGCAGCCTGCAAATTACCACCGGCATTTACCGTGTATGTTTTTCCGGATGGAAGACTGTATGTAGTGTTGATATATGTTTTAGGAAGTTGCGGCAGAGTTTGCGCAGTTGTTGCAAACGATGCTCCTACAATAGCAAACAAAGAGAGAAAGAGATCGGAGTTTTTTTTCATGGGGTATTTTTTAATAAGTCAGGTTTTTTAACACTATCAGCAATAACAAATGCCATTCCACTATAAGCTAACGCTATGAATGCACTGGTAATTTCACCTCCTCTACCTGTAACAGAGGAAGCTACAACATAGGGGATATGGAGCATAAGAAACCAGGTGAAAATCATCGTTCCCAATAATATGGCATTTAAGCGGGGTTTGATTTTCAATATAATTGCAAGGCCTGAACCCAATAGCGCCACACCTGCAAAATAAATCCAGAACAGATGGTTAGGTATCCACGATGGAACATAGTCTGCTGCATCTTTTGCATATAAAAAATGATCCATTCCAAAACTTATCATGGTAAGAGAAAACAAAATAGTTCCTAAAGGTATCAGTTTCGCCAGGAAACGGATAACAGGGTTTCCATATTCTTGTGAAGAGCAACCGGCAATTACAAATGCACCTGCCGCTAATGCCAATTCTTTCTGGGCATTTTCCCATTCGCCATATTGCATGTAATTAGGGTTAGCTATAAGTTCATACGGAACAAAGTAAAAACAAAATATCAGTAGGAGCACACTTCCTAACAGAAGAGAAACCGGTTTGATTTTCTTTTGAAAAATAATGCATATCCCTGCCAACACAAGCAAGGCTCCGCAGGTATAGTTTAGTATTGCAAAACTCGGATGCTTGGGAGGAAGCAGCATGTAAGGAAACTTATTATAATAAATAGTCTGCAGCCCTGCCTCGGCTATGGCAATACCATAAAAAATACGACCAATAGTAGATAGAGTTATCATTGTAGGTAGCCGTTATCTTATTGAATTTTTGCCAATCTTGCCAGTTACTGATTCATTTTTCAGTTAGTAATATCACTAAACGACCAAGGTAAAACTAATTAAATATGCCAAATATAAGGGGAGAAATTTAATGCCTTTTGCTGCAATACCCAGCTATGAATGAAAGTGCAAATGTTGTAAAAGTTTCTATAATTTCTATATCACCACTTATTACAATTTCGGATGACGAATTGACTTGTTTTTGGAATTCAATTATCACTTTCTTTAACGAGGTTATATCACTGGAAATAATTTTGGCCTTTATATTATGTGAAAATCTATTTCTTATTTTATTAATTAAGGTCATTCCCTCTATTAAATGAAATTTGCTGAGAATACTATGTTTATTTACTAATTTTAGTTTTTGCGAAAATGTTAATCTTGATTCATCCCAATTATAACCTTTGGGAGTTTCTAATTCAATAAATTTTGTTAAGTAGTGCTCGATTAAAAGATGACAGATTAAAATCCTGCCGATCAATTCATATTCTACTCCAGTTAATCTTTCCCAATTTGGATTATCCCTAAAAGAATCTCCAAATAGTGGAGGTAAATGGCCATTTGAAAACATACTTTTATATATTTATATTAAAAATGGAAAATAATCAAAATATTCATCTAGTTGCTTTTATCGACATTCTAGGCTTTAGAAATATAGTTGGTGATTATTTTAATGGTAAAAACCCTCAAGCGCTAACAAATCTAACAAACGCCCTAGAACAAGCCCAAAAACTAGGAATAGATTATGCTAGGAACTATCTTACAACAAAAAACATAGATATTTCTTTCAAACAGTTTTCAGATTGCGTCAGCATTTCAATGCCTATTGATTTAAATTCTGAAAACAATAAGGGAATATATCAATCATTTATTCAAGTTGTCCGGCAGTATCAATTTCTACTTTTAATGAAAGGCATTTTATCTAGAGGAGGAATATCAATAGGTAAGCATATTGAAAACTCAAATATGATTTTCTCGGAAGCATTAATTAAGGCGTATAAACTAGAAACAGAAACAGCTGTATATCCCAGAATACTTGTAGATATAGAAGTTCTTTCTTCGATAAAATATTTGGTTAAAGACGTATCATCACAGGAATATGACATGTTTTATGCTGCATTGGGGAAAAACTTCCTTATAGATTGGGATGATAATGTATTTGTCTGCCCATTTGGCACAATGGGTGATATTCGACAATTCGGTATAATGCTTGGAACGGAATCATTTAAACAACAGGTAAATAAAAGTAGACAACTAAATAACCTCAACCCATTAACCGATAAAGAAATTGATGAGATACTGGCAAGTGATATGGAATTGCCCGTTATTAATGGAATACTTAAATGGGAAGATAATTTCCTAACAAAAAACTCTCATGAACATCCCGAGATCCTATTAAAACACAAATGGCTTAGACAGTTCATTAGGTGGTATTTAGAACCTACCAGCTCGCAGGTTAAATTTGGACGCTATTTTAATGAAAAACAATAACCCCAGCATTAATGCTGGGGTTAAACATTGAACTATTTTACTAGAAAGTTTACAACCCTTTCCCGTGGCAGTTCTTATACTTTTTACCGCTACCGCAAGGGCAGGGGTCGTTACGGCCAACACGCTTTTCTGCTTTGGCGGGTTGCTGCGGCTTAGGCGCCGGCGCACCGCCACCTTGTTGCTGTTGTTGAACTGAGGGGTCTCCCGGGCGGCTGGTTTCATATTCCACTTCGGCAGGTTCCATTACTTCAGCTTCCTGTATCTGGCTGGCGTTTTGTATAAACACAGCACTCTTTAATAAGAAGGCTGAAATGCTTTTGTTAATACGCACCACCATTGTTTTAAACAACTCGAACGATTCGAACTTGTAAATCAGCAAGGGGTCTTTTTGTTCGTACACGGCATTCTGAACCGATTGGCGCAGGTCGTCCATTTCACGAAGGTGTTCCTTCCACTCATCATCCATTACAGACAGTATGACGCTCTTTTCCAGTTCGCGTAGTACTTCTTTACCACCACTCTGGTACGCAGTTTTAAGGTTTACTACAATAGGTATAACCCTTAAACCATCAGACATGGGTATCTGTATATTCTCGAACTTATTGGTAGTGTCTTCAAATACATTTTTTATGAACGGATAAACTTCTTTAGCAAGGTTTTCTGTTTTCTTGGCATAATTTGCCTGTACTGCATCAAAAATCTTATCTGCAATTTCTTCCGTGTTCATGCTATCAAACTCCTGCTGGTTTACCGGAGATTCCATTGTCAGCGTGCGGAACAATTCTATTTTGAACCCTTCATAATCAGGTTGCTCAAGTCCCTTATATTCCTGTGTTACAGTTTCACATACATCAAGAAACATATTGGCAATATCAAGCGACAGCCTTTCACCAAACAACGCATGGCGGCGGCGGGTATAAATCACCTCACGCTGCTGGTTCATTACGTCATCGTAATCAATCAGTCGTTTACGTATGCCGAAATTGTTCTCTTCTACTTTCTTTTGCGCACGCTCAATTGATTTGGTAATGAGGGAGTGTTGTATCACTTCTCCTTCTTCAATACCCATTCTGTCCATCATTTTAGCAATACGGTCAGAACCGAATAAACGCATCAGGTCATCTTCCAGCGATGCATAGAATTGTGAAGAGCCCGGATCGCCCTGGCGGCCTGCACGGCCACGTAGCTGCCTGTCTACACGGCGCGATTCATGGCGCTCGGTACCCATGATAGCTAATCCACCTGAGTCTGCCACTCCTGGGCCAAGTTTAATATCGGTACCACGGCCTGCCATGTTGGTGGCTATAGTCACCGTACCCGGTTTACCTGCTTCAGCTACAATTTCAGCTTCGCGCTGGTGTAATTTAGCATTCAGTACATTATGTTTTATGCCGCGCAATTTTAACATACGGCTAAGTAATTCCGATACTTCAACCGATGTAGTACCTACCAGTACAGGCCTTCCTGCTTTTACACATTCCTGTATCTGGTCAATTACGGCATTATATTTTTCACGTTTTGTTTTGTAAACAAGGTCTTCCCTGTCATCGCGCACCATAGCTTTATTGGTAGGTATAGCTACCACTTCAAGTTTATATATGGTCCATAACTCACCTGCCTCTGTTTCCGCAGTACCCGTCATACCCGCTAATTTGTGGTACATACGGAAATAATTCTGCAATGTAATAGTAGCATAGGTTTGTGTTTCCGCTTCTATCTTAACATTTTCTTTTGCTTCAATAGCCTGGTGCAAACCATCAGAATAGCGCCTGCCCTCCATAATACGGCCGGTCTGCTCATCTACAATCTTCACTTCACCTTCCATAACCACATACTCTATATCTTTTTCAAAAAGGGTATAGGCTTTTAACAACTGGTTAATGGTGTGTACACGTTCTGTTTTTATAGAATAGTCGCGCAGCAGTTCATCTTTTCTCTTTGCTTTTTCTTCGTCTGGTAATTCTACTTTTTCCAGCTCGGCAATTTCACTACCCACATCAGGTAAAATGAAAAACTTAGGATCTTCACCTTGTGCGGTTATCAGGTCAATACCTTTATCGGCAAGCTCTACCGTGTTATTCTTTTCATCAATTACAAAGAAAAGTTCTTCGTCAACTTTCTGCATTTCCCTGCCCTGATCCTGCATATAAAAATTCTCAGTCTTTTGCAATATGGCACGACGGCCTTCTTCACTCAGGAATTTAATGAGCGCTTTGTTTTTAGGTAATCCGCGGTGGGCGCGTAACAATGCCAATGCCCCTTCTTTTTCCTTGTCCTTGTCTCCGCTTTCCAGAAGTGTCTTTGCATCGTTCAACGCTTTGTTTACATATGTGCGTTGTGCATTTATAAGTTTCTCCACACGGGGTTTCATCTGGAAGAACTCATGTTTATCGCCACGAGGAGTAGGGCCTGAAATAATTAATGGGGTACGTGCATCGTCAATCAGCACGGAGTCAACCTCATCCACTATGGCGAAATAATGTCCGCGTTGTACAAGGTCCTGCGGAGAGCGTGCCATGTTATCGCGCAGGTAATCAAAACCATATTCGTTGTTGGTACCGTAAGTAATATCAGCCTGGTAGGCATATTTCCGTTCAGGTGAATTAGGTTCGTGGTTATCAATACAATCAATTCTTAATCCATGGAATTCAAACAGAGGGCCCATCCATTCTGAGTCACGGCGTGACAGGTAGTCGTTCACTGTTACCAGGTGAACACCCCGCCCGGCAAGAGCATTCAGGTAAACAGGGAATATAGCTACAAGCGTTTTTCCTTCACCCGTTGCCATTTCGGCAATTTTACCGGAGTGCAATACTGCACCGCCAATAAGCTGAACGGGGTAGGGTACCATATCCCACTTTACATCGTGGCCGCGTACTTTCCAGGTGCTGCTCCAGGTAGCTTTGTCGCCATTTATTTTTACATGTGAGAAATTAGCTGCGCGGTTCCTGTCCCAATCGGTAGCAATAACTTCCATCGAATCTTTTTCTTTGAAACGTCTTGCTGTTTCACGCATTACTGCAAATGCCTCGGGCAATATTTCTTTCAAAGCTTCGGTAATACCTTCCAGTATTTCCTTTTCCAACTTATCTATCTCCTGGTAAATCTCTTCCTTCTCTTTTACAGGAATCTCTTCGTTGCTTTCAACTCGTTGCTTAAGTTCCTTTTTGCGCGTATCGTTCTCGCTGATTTTATCCTGTATACGATTCTTGAATTCGGTAGTCTTCTCACGCAACTCATTGTCACTGATACCTGCAAGTGATTTTTCAATTTCAATTATCTCGTCAACAACGGGTTGTATCTCCTTTACATCACGATCGTGCTTATTCCCAAATACTTTAGCCAATGTATTTACAAAACCTTCTAACATGATTACTGTTTTATATGTGTTTTAAATAAAGAAAGCAAAAATAAGGCAAATTCCGGCACGCCGGAAGATTTCATTTTTGCTTATGTTTTAAGACGTTTTTGGGCCTAAAATACTTCACCCAGGTTGAAGAAAAGGCCATGTGAGCCTTGAATTCCGAAGGCATAGTCAAAACATATATTTACGTCGGAAATCTTATTGAATTTTACCCGCAGACCTATTCCTTCACCAGGGTCGATGCCTGAAAACTGGTTACCGGGCCACGAGGAAACCGATTCTACATTAGCAAATATTACCCCGCCTAATAATCCATTCCGGGTTAAGCCAAACCTGAATTCTGCTTCATCATACACCATATCAGGTCCCCTGAACCTGCCTTGAATATAACCCCTGCCTGTATTTAAATAGGTATCCCACCCGTTGCTAGGAAGTTCAAAGTAGGGCGCATTCCCTCCAAAAGTAAATTCGTTCCAGCTCCATAGTGCTAAAACTTTATTTGCCGATAGTTTGAAATATTTCCTGGCTTCAAGCTGAATACTTTGCCAATCGTTACTGCTGCCTAAATAAGTAGAGTTTGCGCGATACTCTGCGCTTGCGTAAAATGAATTTTTCGGGTTATTCATATTTACCCGGTTATCGTACATAAAATGTATTACTATGCCCGATGAAATTGTTTTCGTCGCATTTTCATTATACTGTTGGAAATCAGTGTGATTAGTATTATCTATTATGTTAAAATGATAATCGAGATTGTAACCTACCCCAAAATAATAGTCGGAATTAAAATGGCGCAAAATCTCCTGGTAAGCTTTTAAGTAAGAATAATCAATAAAATCATCTTTATAATAGGACGTGTTTTCTCCTAACCCATAGGTATAAGATGGGTATTTATAATAACGCCAATCAAACAATAGGTCGTATTTATTTCGGTCTAGCCAAATGTTGCTTATACAAAACGTCATAAGCTGGTTATTTAATGAGTACTGACCTTCGGTAGAAACTACAGAAAGATTAGTATTTTTCGGGTCGCCGGTATAAAATGAAGTATTTACCTGTAACGAAGCTAAAAGTCCTGCTTCAAGCGTGTACCCAACTGCCGGTGCAAATGCAAAAAATAATTTACCTGGTTTAATATTAGCACTATCCAGCTTTTTGGGTGATTTCAGCCTTATTATAATGCCAAGTATATCATATAAATCTATTTGCTTTATACCCACACTATCGTACTGTTTTGTAACATGTTTGGCTGTATCGGATTGCGCAAAAATTTGTGTGGCAAAAACAACAACTATTCCAGCTAGAATAATCCTTTTGGATTTAAAATTAGCGATATGTTGTTTATTTGCTTTTATGAAGTAAAAGTATGCTCTTTTATTAGGTATCTGTTTAAAATACTTCGCCTACATTAAAAAAGAAGCCCCTGGAACCTTCGTCGCCAAAACCATAATCAATACATAAATTAGAATCGGAATACTTGTTCAGTTTTATGCGTAATCCCACTCCCGTTCCGGGGTGAACATTTGTAAAGTGGTTTGATGGGAAGTTAGGCACCGATTCTCCGTTTAAAAACAGAACACCACCCAGCAATCCGTTATTCAGAATATCGAATCTATATTCACCTTCCAGGTATACCATATCAGCCCCTCTGAATCTTCCCTGTATGTATCCTCTGCCTGAATTAGAATAATCATCCCATCCTGTACTTGGAAGGTCAAAATAAGGAGGGCGCCCACCGAAGGTAACTACATTCCAACTCCAAAATGCTAATACATTGCTCGGGTATTTGGAAAGAGTAATGTACTTTCTGAATTCCAGTTGTACCTCCTGCCAGTTATTAGTACTGCCTAAAACAGTCATATTATCACGGTAAACCACATTGGCATAAAATGCATCTTTGGGGTTATTAATATTTGTTCTGCTGTCATATTTTGCTCTAAGAACCCAACCTGATGAAATTGAGGAAATGGCCCCACCGGTATATTTTATATATTGATGATTATCCCCAAGCTCTTCAATATCATAATGGTAGTCTAAATTATAACCTACCCCTGCGTAAAAATTATGATGTACCTCATATAAAGCTTCCTGTGATATTTTTATATAGGAATAGTCCACAGAATCGGATTGTGTTAATAATCGTTTACCTCCCAGTCCGTATGTTAATGAAGGATAGCGATAAAAACGGTAATCTCCCAGCAGGTTAATTTTATTGTTCTTTAACCATATACTGCTGATAATGGGTACAATAACCTGGTCTTTCAGTGAATATAATGGATTCAGGGTAATCACAGAAAGGTTTGTGCTATTAAGTCCACTGGTGTAAAATGAAAAATTCGATGCCAGAATAAAAGTCACCCCGTTTGAAAGTGCATAGCCTACTGCCGGAAAAATGGACATATATAATTTGCCCGGACGCAGTTTTTCACTATCAGATGCGGATTTTATTTTGATTACTTTGCTTATAATATCCATTACATCTTTCTGCCTGTAATGAATACTATCCCTTTTCGCCTTACTAAGTGTATCAGCCAGATACAGTTTTGGAGTGTTTTGTGCAAACAGATGTATAGATAGAAGCATTATGCATAAAATGCTTATACTCTTCAATTCACCAATCCTCGTTCTTTTCACTATGCTTCTGGTCTTTTGCTACTTAGACGGTATAAATTATTTAAACCTTCAAGGCAAAATTAACTACCTCTGTCAAAGCAGCACTAACTTAGACAGCACGAATACCAAAATGTTTAATTGCAGCTACAGGTTGAACAACCTGGAAATAGAGAATCCTAACTTAAAACCACCCTTAGTCCATGTATCGCTAGTATAAGGTATAATATTGTTTTCGTTAATAAAAGAACCATTGCTTAAGTTAATTTCAAAAACGTGTCCACCGGTTTCTATTTCATAGCCTACTGATAAACAGTTATAGTAAGGTAATTTAGGATTATTCGTTCTGAATGGCGACATTATGTAGTAGTAGTCGAACACAAGGCTTGCATGCTTGCTTAAACAAATTCTTCCGGCTGCGCCTAAGTACGCAATATTGTTAGAATCCCTGGAATGGTTATTGGTATTGGTTAAAGCCAGCACATAATTCCTATGGCTTATACCTGCCAATAGCTCAAGTGAACATACCCTGCCGAACTTTCTGTCAATCAGAATCTCGCCAACGTAGGAGAGCCTGTCCATTATATTTTGTTGTGATGATGAAGTATCGGTACTTCCACCATAAAAAACCGAATTGAGCTCAGGTGTTATGGCAGCATCTCCATAAATGGCAAGCGATATGGGCATACCCATAGATTTCTGAGTCAGTGGCCTGTATTTGAAGCTTGCGTCAATTAATTCCTGGTCTTTGCTACGGCCAATTGAAGCCTGCAGGTTTTTAAGTATCCCGAATTCGAAAGAAAAATAAATATCAGTTACCACATCAAAGCCATATAATGTATGTACGCCCCCATTGCTTTCAACCCCCATATTGCCAAAACGGTGCATAATTCTGAATACCATATCGCCGGGAGCCACTGTTTTAGTGGTTTGGGCATTAACAAGCCGGGTATCTTTCCAGGTAGATTCTATTGGAGGAGGAGCCTGGGTTGCTTTTGCAATAGAGTCAGCTATTTTATCAAGGTCCTGAGCTTTGCCTAAAAAAGGAACGCAGCATGTAACTGCTGCGTAGAGTAAATAAAGTTTATTCTTTTGCATAAAACGGGTTATACTTATTTCGTTTTCATTTGGCTCATTGTTGCTGTTACAGTTACATCAACGCTTTCAGCAACATTAACACTAAGGAATGAGGGTAGTTTGATATTATAATCAGCCATTTTAACATTAAACTTAGCATAAATGTACAATTTGCCATTTTTAACTGTTATGGTTCCGGGAACAGTAATAATTTTTTGTACGCCATGCATATCCATAGTGCCGGTAACTGTAACTTTGTGCACACCGTCCTCCATATAATCTATGGTCTCATTTATTTTTCCCTTGAAAACAGTATTGGGGTACTTTGACGATTCCATATAGTCCTCGTTAAAATGCTCCTTCATCAAATCTTTCTTAAATACAAAAGAAGTATTTACAACACTAACCTGGAACTGCCCGCTGCCTATACTTAGCAATGGTTTGCATATAGTATTTACGGCATCAATGTTTTCGGCTTTTGTTTCAGAGAAAAATGCGACCTTGGCAGAATCGGCAATATAAACCTGTGCATTGCCTTTGTTTAGAAATAAACCTGCAAGGCAAGCTAATGTTAGTATTATTTTTTTCACTATAAAATTAATTTATTATTGAGGAGCACCCGCAAGAATCCAAGCCTCTAATTTAAGTTTATCGCATGGGCTCCAGCCCGATTGGGGAACATTTGGCATAGGCGTTGAGCCTCCATTCAAATTTATATACATTGCACTATTCACTCCACCTGAAACTGCGTTTTGAAGATCAGCACTGCTGTATGAAGAAAAATCTCCCTGGCGAGAAGGAGCGCCATAGGCGTGGCAACCCGATGACACAGCACATTGTGTGTTTAGAATATTTTGTATTTCGCCAGCACCGGTTGAATACGTCATTTTTGCAGTATCGCAATTTACAGGAACTACGTTAAGCGGAGGGAGAGCCTCTTTATTTTCGCAGGAATTAATAAAAAGAGCTATTAGTACAATTATAATTCCAAAAATCACCTTCTTTTTCATAACACTTTAAATTATGCTATTATTCAAAGATAGGAATTATTGAACGATGATTTTCCCTGTTTTTAAATTCTGACCTTCACTGGTAACAGTGTATATATAAATTCCGCTTGTCATACTACCCTTTTCGATAGTAACTTCCTTCCCTGAGAAAGTAACCTGTTTTGCCATTCTTCCGGTTATATCGTACAACGTAACCATTGCATTTTCAGTTTCGTTTGGTAATGCGAAAGTAACATATTCTGAAACCGGATTAGGATATACTCTCATTTCATCATTGGCAGAAATATTATCTACGCCTGTTGTACTTGGTATAATTTCGGTAATAGTCATATGGTTGGTGTTCCACAAATCGCCTGCATCTGCATTTCCGTTATCGTTCACACAGTTCATTGCTGCCCATATTGAGCAGGCACCGGTGCCTTTAGCTGGAGCAGTCCAGTTAATTGTTTCAACATAGGTACTACCCTTGGTTCCTGTACCGGTAGTTGCCTTTAGCTGGGTACTTTGTTCAACAACTCCTAATACGTAATCTCCCGCTTTAGGGGCTGAATAATGTGTATTTGTTGGATATGGGGAAGGAAAACTTCCGGCATTGGTTGGGGTTGTTACAGCAGTTGTACCGGTTATAACTCCTAATTGGAATCCAAAATCAGGAAGGGTTGACGTAGTAGTATTGGTTCCTGTTATTTTTATAGTGTACTTTCCGCCACCTACATAATATTTAGTCGCTTTTCCTCCGGCAGAATCTAGTTCAACAGCAACTGTAATACCTGCTGTAGCGCTTGTAGAGTGACAACCACCACCGGCACTACAGCCCGCAGGGTTACCGAGGCCGGTTTCAGCACCTGTACAATCATAGCCCCCTGCACTTGCGGGCCCGGCATGATACGCACACACAATTAAATACCCGGCACACGCTAAAAATGTAAGCTTAAGTAGTTTTAATTTTTTCATAAATTTTCGTTTTAATAGTTACCAGGATTGATTAAAATTAATTTATGGGGTAGCAAAAGTAAATTACAATAATTAAAAACAAATAGAGCACAAAAAACACTTGTTTACCCTTCAATAGATGAGATTTTGTTCTTTATGGTTGGGTAACAGGCAAAATAAAATTAGTTACCACTGATTATCAGCCATATACATGCAGTTTGGTTCCGCTAAGCGATGTGTTGTATTTTTTTAACGCAGTTGGGGCCGGGCCATTAACCACATTTCCGCTTTCATCGAATATTGAACCATGGCAGGGGCAAGGAAATTGGTTTTTTGCATTGAACTGGATAGTGCATCCGGCATGAGAACAAACCTGGTATAATGCAGCAAAATTGCCATTACTGTCGCGGGCTATAATTACTTCGTTGGCATAAACATACCCCCCGTTAGTTTGAAGCGCAGTGTATTGCGATGTACTGATATCAATTGTAAAATCAACAGTAGGTGCTGAAGGTGTTGAGCTGGTGGTCTTCTGGCATGCTTCCAGCATGGTTGCACCACAACCTATGCCACATGCAATTATTGCCGATTTACGAACAAAGTCTCTTCTCTCCATTTTATGTATAGATGAGAG
>Ga0206855_10301_pt1 | contig 13833 bp, 8 predicted proteins | sample Alteio_BWOrgCont_51_FD_152637 | JGI IMG/M metagenome (GOLD analysis project Ga0206855, IMG submission 152637) | Enriched cells from forest soil in Barre Woods Harvard Forest LTER site, Petersham, Massachusetts, United States -... | ecosystem: Environmental > Terrestrial > Soil > Temperate forest >...
CCGGCGGTAACATTCAGCTTGCCTTTCAGAGAGCCGTCATAGTGTTTATTGGCAAGGGAAAGATAGGTTTCATAAGTACCCTGTACGATGCCCTGTGAGCCGATATATATCCAGCTACCGGCGGTCATTTGCCCATACATCATCAGCCCTTTGGCTTCAAGTTCGCGGAAGTGTTCCCAGGTAGCCCATCGTCCCACCAAATTTGAATTGGCGATCAATACGCGCGGAGCGTTTTTATGCGAGCGCAACACCCCCACCGGTTTGCCGCTCTGCACCATCAGCGTTTCATCTTCATTGAGGTTTACCAGGCATTCCAGTATCTTATCAAAACTCTCCCAATTGCGTGCAGCCTTGCCATTACCGCCATATACCACCAGGTCTTCCGGTCGCTCGGCCACATCCGGGTCCAGGTTATTCTGTATCATACGGAATGCAGCTTCCGTTATCCAGTTCTTGCAGGTAAGCGTTGTGCCTCGCGGCGCGCGGATGATGCGGTGGTGGGTGGCTATTTCTGGCATAATAATTTCATTTTTAAAACATGCTATAATAAAGCCCCGACCCTAAAGGGAGGTGTTTCCTGTCTTGTATGTTAAACCAAACTTCCCTAAGCAGAATTGAGACAACTGTCGTAGGGATTATTTTTAAACTCAAATTAGTGAGCGTTATCTTTATGATTAATGATATAGCTGTCAATTTTCTTTTTCACAATTTCAAAATACTTTTCAACTTCATTGTTTGTAAATCTTAAAAAGGAAATGCCTGAATTTTCTAAGTTTTTTTGCCTGTCAATATCATATAAACTATTCGCTTCAATAAGGTGGATACCTCCATCTACTTCTATTATAAGTTTTAAGGAATGACAATAAAAATCGGCTATGTAGGTGCTTATTGGATGTTGTCTTCTGAATTTATGTCCATGTGGTTTTTCTTTTAAATAATACCATAGAATTATTTCTGTCGGCGTCATGTTTTTTCTTAACTCTTCGGCTCTTTTAAAAATAGAAACCGGCGCATTCAAAAACATTTTTTTCTCCATAAAAAGATCATGCTGTATATATGATCATGAAACATTTTCTCAGCTATATCCAGATTTTTTCAAAACGGTCATGCCTTTCTCGCATCTTACGTAACATCTCCCTTTAGGGTCGGGGCTTCTTGCGGCGGTTATTTAATTGCATGAAAATCTGCTATTTTATCTTTTCATCAGCTTCTTTAAAAAAAGCTCTTGCTTCCATCCCTTTATCTGACCGGCGTTTCAAAACTTTATCAACATGCTCCTTTGACTCCTCCAATGTATATGATTTTGTTTTCCCTGATAAATAATCCTCCCATCTGCTATCCAGCTCCTTCATATCCTCGTCAGTAAATTCATAGTCCTGCTCAATATCATTTTCCACCAATGTGTACATTGCTTTTACTTTTTTGCCATCAGCGTGTTCTATAAAGTCGTGGAGTTTTTCTTTTACGGCTGCAAGTGTCATAATCCTCTGTTTTGTTGATGTAAATTTAAGAAAATTTCCTAAACATTCAGCTTCCTCACCTCATCCACCAGCTTCCGTTCCTCTTCGGTATGGTTCACATCATGTTTTACAAAGGTTTTGCCGGTCACCACTTCATATAGCTCTATGTAGCGTTCGGATATTTGGCCTATCACCTCCTCGGTCATTTCAGGCACCTGCTGGCCATCCTTGCCCTGGAAGCCGTTTTCCATCAGCCACTCCCGCACAAACTCTTTTGATAACTGCCGTTGCTGCTCCCCTTTTTTCTGGCGGTCTTCATATCCCTCCATGTAAAAATACCTGGAAGAATCGGGCGTATGTATCTCATCAATCAGGTATATGGTATTCCCTATCCTGCCAAATTCATACTTGGTATCCACGAGTATCAGCCCATGTTCTTTTGCTATTTCCCTGCCCCGCTCAAACAGCGCCAGCGTATATTTTTCCAGTTGCTCATATTCTTCTTTCGATACCAGGCCGCTGCTGATTATCTCCTCGCGCGATATATCTTCATCGTGGCCTTCATGCGCCTTTGTGGTAGGTGTGATGATAGGCTTCTCAAAGAAATCATTCTCTTTCATACCATCAGGCATGGTTACTCCGCATAGTTCACGCTTGCCGCTTTTGTAGGTTCTCCACGCATGGCCGGTAAGGTTGCCGCGCACCACCATTTCCACGGCATAAGTATCACACTTATAGCCTATCATGGCATTAGGCAGCGGCACACTCATCTTCCAGTTGGGTACTATATCCTTTGTAGCGTCAAGGAACTGCGCTGCTATCTGGTTCAGCACCTGCCCTTTGTAGGGTATCGGCTTTGGCAGCACCACATCGAAGGCCGATATACGGTCGCTGACAATCATCACCATGTATTTATCGGCGATAGTATATACATCGCGAACCTTCCCTCTGTAAAAATTTGTCTGGCCGGGTAATTGCATATTATTTTAGAATTAGGATTTGTAAAAAAAATTATTTGGGATGCAAATATAGGGCGATTGGACACAATTTGGACTATAAATTCCTATTTCTGAAATTCCCTATCTTGCAGCCATGCAACTGCATGTATTAGACGCAATAGTTAAGGGAATATTAGTGGGGCTGTTCATGGCAATATCTGTTGGGCCTACTCTGTTTGCTGTTATAAAATATAGCCTCAATTACAGCTATAAAGCCGGGCTTGCTTTTGTGCTGGGGGTATCGCTAAGTGATATTTTATATGTAACGTTGGCTAACCTTGCCGCCAACTGGCTCGAAAACCTAAAACCTTATGAGCGGTATATAGCATTTGGCGGCGCTGCCGCATTAATGATAATGGGATTAACCGGTTTTTTGAAAAAACAAAAGCCCAAACGCCCTGATTCCAAAACCGTAGTTGTTTCCAACGGGCGGTATCTGAAAATATGGATAAGCGGCTTCCTGGTTAATACACTCAATCCAGGCGCACTTATTACCTGGCTTGGCGCGGTTACCCTTATTGCCAATACTTCTGTCTTTTACCGGATCATTTTATTCGGAACCTGCCTGATCATTATTTTAAGTGTTGACTTTTCAAAAGTATTTCTTGCCGAAAAAATAAAACGTTTTCTTACTATACGTAGGATGATATATGTACAGAAATTTTCGGCTGTTTGCCTGTTCCTGATAGGCGTTGCATTATTGGTAAGCACCATTTTTAATACCCAATTCAAAAAGAAGAACGGGGAAAGTGAAATAGACAAGATATTGACTTATCAACCAATCAGCCTATCTTTGCGCCCTCATGTCTGACGCAATAAAGCACGAATGTGGGCTGGCTTACATACGCCTGCTTAAACCGCTCTCCTTCTACCACCTCAAATACGGCACGGCATTTTACGGGCTGAACAAGCTATACCTGCTGATGGAAAAACAGCACAACCGCGGACAGGACGGCGCCGGTATTGCCACTGTGAAACTGAATACCGAACCCGGCCACCAGTTCATGCACCGCCTTCGCGTGAATGGTTCACAGGCTATAGCGCAGATATTCCAGAACATAAACCAGGAAGTCAGTGAAATGGAAAAAATGTACCCGGAGATATTGCAGCATCCTGGGCTGATGAAGGGCTATATGCGCTTTGTCGGCGAGGTAATGCTGGGGCATTTACGGTATGGTACGCAGGGTAAGAATAATGTGGAGTTTTGCCATCCTTTCCTGAAACCGCATATCAACCCCACCCGTAACCTGACCATGGCGGGCAACTTTAACTTAGTGAATACCGATGAGCTTTTCGCTATGCTGGACCAGCGCCCAAGCGGCACCTTGCGAGAAAGCGACCTGGGCGCAATGATAGAGACCATTCACTATTATTTGTGTATGGCCGATGACACTAACCCCGCCAACCTGAATATAGAAGGTATCCTGAAGCAGGCTACTACGCACTTCGATGGCGGCTTTGTTTTCAGCGGGCTGATAGGAAATGGCGACAGCTTCGTAATGCGCGACGCCAATGGTATTCGCCCCTGCTATTATTACCAGGATGATGAAATTGTAGTTGCTGCATCAGAATGCGCGGCTATAATGACTGCATTTAATCTTACCCAACCTGAAATTCATAAGCTGGAACCAGGCCATGCCATCATTGTTTCGGCAAAAGGCGAGTTTAAAAACGTAGAGATACTGCCACCTAAAAAACATACCGCCTGTAGCTTCGAGCGCATTTATTTCAGCCGGGGCAGCGACCCCGATATATACAGGGAGCGTATGGAGCTTGGCCGCAATCTTGCCGGAACAGTGCTTAAAGCACTTGATAACCACCTGAAGCATACCATAGTTTCTTTTATTCCCAATACAGCAGAGATTGCCTTTTACGGACTGATAAAGGGGCTGGAAGACTACCTGAAAGATATAAAACTGAAACGCATTTTCGCCAACCGGGATATGACCGAGGAGGAAATGAATGAACTCATTAGCCGCAGGGTGCGGATTGAAAAGATAGCCATTAAAGACGTGAAGTTGCGCACCTTTATTACCGAAGACGCCTCGCGGAATGAAATGGTACAGCACGTATATGACATTACTTACGGAACCGTGGAAAGAGGCGTGGATACACTGGTAGTCATTGATGATTCCATAGTGCGCGGCACAACCCTGCGCGAAAGCATTATTAAGATGCTCAACCGCCTCGGCCCAAAACGCATCATCGTGGTATCTTCCGCACCGCAGATACGCTACCCCGATTGCTATGGCATAGATATGAGCCGCATGGGTGATTTTATCGCTTTCCAGGCAGCTATTGGATTACTCACAGATACCGGGCAACATGGAAAACTACAGGACATATATAACCAATGCAAGGAAGCCGAAACGCAGGGAAAGCTGCATGAACAAAATTTTGTAAAAGGCGTTTACCATCCTTTCACAGTGGAACAGGTCAGCAAAAAAATAGCCGCCATGCTCCGTCACAAAGACGTAACCGCAGAAGTGGATGTCATCTACCAATCTATTGAAGGGCTGCATAAGGCCTGTCCGCACAACCAGGGCGACTGGTATTTTACAGGCAACTACCCCACCCCAGGCGGCAACCGCGTAGCCAACCGCGCGTTTATGAATTACATGGAAAAACTGGAAGGAAGAGGGTATTAGGAACGTTGATAAAATAACTTCCACAAGTTAAAGAAGTATTATTTTGTTTTACACAATTACAATAAGTGAAGATGTCAAAATAAATCCTACGAAGTTGGTTAGTTATTTTTCTTTTATGCGAGGCGCAAAATCTGCTAATAGCAAGCTATTTAAAGACTTTTGCAACGAAACAGAAATGGAAAAGAACAATCAAATTGTAGGATTTATTTTGACATCTTCACTAAGATGCCCCGAAAGGGTAAAATATGCTAACGATGGGCAAAGCCCATCGCCAAAAGAGAACACGGGGTAGCCCTGAAAGGGTGAAATACGGCTACTATATGGATGGTTCCACAAACATGAAGATATACATAACCTGTGGAAGTTATGACATCAACATTCCTTAGGAAACTAACAAAAAAATATCCAATTTTTTCTCCATTTTTACATTGTGAATTTCAAGAATGCCGAAAAGATAGTAAAAACAGCGACCATAGCCATTATGATCTACCTGTTGTGCTTTGGTATTGCCATGGCATTCTTTCCTGTCCGGCCTTTCTGGAATGATGAATGGCGCCTTATCTACAATCTGAAGTTTAAAAACGTTAGCCAGCTATGGGGTACGCTCGACCTTTTGCAACAATGCCCCAGGGTTTATTTAACTGTCCTTAAAAAGATCACTTCCTCTTTCGATTACAGCTACATCTCTTTACGCCTGCCTGCTTTAGTTATAGGCGCTGTAAGCATTCTTTTTTGTTTTTATCTTAAAAAAAAGATCTTTCCGGGTACACGCATTTATGCCTACCTCTTCATTCTCATCCTTATTTCATCCCAGACATTCACCGATTACCTGGTACAGGTGAAACAATATGAAATGGAAATATTGCTTTGCCTGCTGGCGCTTTGGCAGTTAATCACATTACTCAAGATTTGCGAAAAAGGGCCGGGCAATAAATACACCTATCTTTTGCTTTGCTTTAGTTTCCTTGTGGCTCCTTTTTTCAGTTATACTTATCCTATTGCGGTTGCGCCAATTTTTCCGGTAATTATTTTTAATTCCATTCTTTCTGTAAAAAACAAACAACTTAATAAAACCCGATCTCTATTGTACTTGTATCTACCACTGATCTTAGTTTCTGCCAGCATCGTTATTTTCTACTTTATTGATGTGAAACAACTGATGGCAGACAATAGAATGTACTTGTCTTACATAAGAATGCTGGGACAGGGAAAAGGTGAAAATCACTTCATCGAAAATTTCTGGCAATTGTTTTCATTAGTTGGCTCCGGGTTTATTTATGAAATAATTTTCGGCATGTTGGGTATTACCTCATTTTTCTATGGCATGTACCGGTTGGCTAAAATAAAAAAGCGGGATTATGCAAGGGAGGATTATTTAAAGCTATACTCCATATTGTTATTACTCCTTACCCTCTGCTTGTTTCTCACGGGTAAATTGCTTGGGAGCGTAGCAAGATTAACCGCCTACACCATACCCTCCATTTCCATCCTGATCATTTCTTTTTTTGAGGATCTGAGCGCAAAATACAACTATAATAAACTTGCCGGCATCCTGGCAACCATCTTGTTCATTGGTTTGTTTGGCAATATTATTTCCACCTGTATCAATACATTTATTAAGCCCGGGTATAGCAACAAAATTGAAACCTATTGGCATACATCAAAAGCGCTGAAAGAGGCAAGGCTCAATAAAATACCCATTTTAATTACCGACGGGGTCCGGGGAGATAAAATAAATGAGTACGCACCGGTTCCGGGTAAGATCAGTTTCAATACCATAACACCTGCACAGATCGCCGGCGTTGACACACTGTGTACAGAAGTTATATTGAAAGTGAATCCTGAATACAAGGTATGGGACGCCATCCCTGTTTATATAATACCGGACATGAAATGGACTAATGAATACGTGAAACAACTACCGGCTGAATACAGATCCGCTATTGCATGTGACGGGATTAATTTCATTAAACTAACCCGGTAAGGAACGTTGAATAAAGCTGAAAAAATTGCCCGTATTGCAACCCTCGCTACCGTATCCTTTTTGATGGCCATAGGCTTGTACATGGCCCTTGCGCAGCTAAGGCCATTCTGGATTGATGAATGGCGCCTGATATACAATCTCAAATTCAAGAGCGCTCCGGCATTATGGGAGCCGCTCTCGCTCACGCAGCAATTCCCCAGGGTTTACCTGGAACTGTTGAAGGCGTTCACATCCTCTTTCGATTACAGCTATACCAGCCTGCGGCTGCCTGCTTTAATAATTGCAACTGTTTCGGTTTTTCTCTGTTTTTCCCTTCTAAAAAGCCTGCTCCCGCCAGGGAAACCAACCCGCTTTTTATTTGTAATGATACTGGTATCCTCATTCACATTTACCGATTACATCGTGCAGGCCAAACAATATGAGATGGACATTCTGCTAAGCCTCACAGCTATCTGGCAGTTGCTGCAATTGCTGCAAATAAGTAGCATAGGCATTCAAAGTAAAAGCCGATACCTGCTGCTCTGCATCAGTTTCGCAATCGTTCCTTTTTTCAGCTATACCTATCCTATCGCCGCAGCCCCGATATTCATTATTGTATTGGCTAAAGTAGCCTTACTTTATAAAAGGAAAAATAAGGAGAAAGCCCCGGAACTTGTCCCGACTTCTTCGGGAGGGGTTGGGGTTTTACCGCTGCTCATCAGCATGGTCAGCATCATTATTTTTTACCGTATTGATGTTTCGCAATTAATGGCCGACAAACAAATGATCGGTTACTGGCAGTATAAAATGATGAATAACCCTTTTAACCTGCTGTCATTATCAGAAAAATGCTGGTGGCTGTTTGCCGAAGTTGGCGCAGGCTTTGTGTTCGAGATATTGTTTGGCATAGTCGGTATTGCATCGTTCTTTTATGGATTATATACAGCCTTCAAAAACCTGTTCCAAAAACAACTCGCAGACAATGATTTGCTACTCTTATACTGCGCTATCTTACTCGCATTGGTTATTGCGCTTATCATTGCCGGGAAGTTGCCGGTAGAGCCAAAGTTCAATGCCTTTACCGTGCCGGCCATCTCCATCCTTATTATTACCCTGCTCAATAAGCTGCTGCAAACAACCTCTACCAGGAAATTTGCAACAGGCGCGGTAGCCATATTGTATGCCGGGGTTATCATCAATATTTACACCACCTGCTATGCCTTGTTTTTCGACGCCAATTACGCAAGGAGAATGAACATCTACCGGAATACTGAAAAAGCCATTCAGCTTGCACAAGCAGAGAAGCTACCAATCATCATTAACCCCGGCGTAGCGTTTCCCGACCAGATAACTAAGGTTTACCCCTTCCTTACCAACATCACCGCAGATGAAGTATTAAAGACCTTCCCTTCCTATAAAGTAAACGACAGTATTCCCGTATATGCCATCAACGACCTCGCTGACGTGAAAGAGTTTATGGCGCAATTGCCCCCCGATATTACAACCGTATTGGCCGGAGACGGACAGGAATATCGTGTGATTAAGCGATAGCCTCTATTGTTTATAGAGGTTCCCGATCATTTTTTCATGGCCTCGTAAAAGCTCTTGTCCACCTGTGTGAAGCCTAACGAGATCGCCTTCTCAATGTCTTTCAATGCCAGCGCCTTGTTCCCTTTCTGTGCGTAACAGTAAGAACGTGCATAATATATCTCCCCGTCATCGGGGTTTAAAGCCATAGCTGCTTCAAAATCTTTCATTGCCTCATCGCAGCGGTGCAGGCGTTGCAGTTCCCGGCCACGGTTCAGGTGCGGGGCAAACATATCCGGGTTCTGTTGCAGGGCTATGGCATATTGCGGCAGCGAAGAGTCCACATTATTCATCATGTCGTAGTAATTTCCATAATTGCTATGCGCCTCCGGGAAGTAAGGTTTCATGGTAATGGCCATACGGAAACAATAACCCGCAGAGTCGAAATTATGGCTGATGGCGTAAATGATACCCAGCCCCAGGTAGGCATTGGCATCCTCATCCGTGCTTTTCAGCGACAAAGCTTTGTAATAATATCTTTTTGCTTCCGGGAAGTTATTGACACTCCGTTCCAGTTCGCCAAGCGAAATATACGGATTTGCAAAACTGGCCTGCAAATGAATAGCCTCTTTCAAAAGATAAAAGGAAGAGTCATAGTAAAGTTTCTTTTCTGCCGGGTTTACCGCGTCATTGAATTTATTGAAATAGTTAAAGCCAAGGTTGTTGTATGCGTTAGGGGCGCGCACCGGTTCTTTCTCGATCTCATCGCGCCAGAGGCTGGTTGTGTCGTACCAGGCCTTGCAGCGTTCATTGCTTTGGTAACCAAGATATAACACGTACACTAATGAAATACCCACAGCCGCATAACCAATGTTCTTATTTGCTCCCGGTTCAAAATACCGGGATACCAGCCAGCCGGCCATAAAAAATAAACCGAGGTAGGGAATGTAAGTGTACCTGTCGGCAAGAATAGCGCCGCCCACCGGGATGAATTGCAGCAGCAGCACAATATTGACTAAGAAAAACAACGACCCGAAAACAATCACTTTGTTTTTACGCGCAAACAGCCCTATTAAAACAAGCATAGCGATGACTGCGAGGGGATATAGATAATACTGGAACGCCAGCATATCCCCTGTCTTATCGGGATAAGGATAGAAATTACAAAGCCCCACCGGAACTACCGCCTTCCATAAATAAGTGACCAGCGCGTACCCGCCCAGCGCTATCCGTTCAAGAAAAGTATAGCTGATGGAAAAAGTATTCAGCGAGCCAAAGGTATGCTGGTCTTTAATAGATTTAATACCGAAACCGATAGCTATTGCAAAATGAGGCAACTTTTCAAGCAGCAGCCGGTAATCCAATTTCCTTTTCTCAAAATAGTCAACCAGCAATAAGGTGACCGGTAAAACAACAGCTACCGGCTTTGCCAGCAGCGAACAAACAAACAGGAAAATAACCCCTGCATACAACCACCATCTTTTTGCCCCAGCCGCCCGTATGTAATAGATATAAGCAATACAAGCAGCCATATAGAACATACCGTAAACAACATCCTTACGCCCCGCAAGCCACGCCACAGATTCAATATGCATAGGATGCAGCCCGAACAATAGCGCGGATATGGCGGCAGCCACCGGCCTACGGGTAAGCAGGTTTACAAACCAGTAAACAAGCACAGTGACTATGATGTGAAAAAGCAGGCTGTCGAGATGATATTGAAATGGCTGCAGACGTACATACTTGTATTCAAGAGCATAGCTCAATATGGTTAGCGGGTGGTAATTGCCCATTATAGGCTTAGTGAAAATATTTTTCAATCCTTCCTGCGAAATATCCTTTATCAGCGGGTTGTTTATTATATACCCGGGGTCGTCCCAGTTAGTAAGCTGGTTATCTAAGCAGCTTTTTAAGAACAACCAGGTTATCGCGGCTATGCACAATACCATAACCGCCTGTATAGAAGGCTTTATACCACCAGCCGGCAACTTACTCTTTGCCGGCTGCTCTGCCTGTATGGGCCTTCCGGCAGATTGTTTCACCTGCTGTGATGGTATCTGCTGTCGTGACACCGGAGGGCTGACCGCACTATTTTGTTTGTTCTTTTTCTTCGACATACCGCGTAAATATACTGCGATGGATTTTTATAAAAAAGCCCCGAAATACCGGGGCTTTGAAGATTTATTTTGTTACACTTATTGCTTAACAAATTTCTGCACCTTCATTAATTTACCGCTCTCATCATACAGGCTGATAAAATACATGCCCTCTGCCAGCCCACTCACATCCATTTCTATAGCATCTGGCTGCTCCATTTCCATTTTGCCGTCTATGCCGCTTACCACTGCGCGAACCTTAACAGATGATTGAATATAGATAACAGCATTTGAGGGGTTCGGGTAAATTTTTATATCGTTGTTAGCAATAGTATTTTTTACGCCTGCTATAGTGCCATAATCAAATGATTTTGAAATACCGGTACAACCTATGCTGTCGGTAACCACAACATAATAGTATGTGGGATAACCGGCGGCTACGGTGGGTACTGTTGCACCGATGATCTCACCGATGAGGCTGTCGTACCACTGGTAGGTTACAAAGCCTGTTGTGGCTAACAACGTATTCGTGCCGGGATCGTAGGTAACAGTAACATCAGGAAGCGGATCAAGAGATACTATTGCTGAAGCTGAACACGTTGTAGGCAATGTGTAATTGATAACAACTACATTACTACTGGTGCCGAGCGATGACTTGGCTGAAACAATACCTGTAGAACCAACAGTTGCCAGAGTAGTATTGGTGCTGGACCATGTGCCACCTGGGGTAATGTCGCTCAAAGTATCCTTTAAGCCCTGGCAAATTAATTTCGCTCCGGTTACCGGTGCCGGCAATGGATTGATGGTTATCTGCGTCCGTACAGAGCATCCCGGAAGTATAGTATAGATCATGCCTGCGGTATCGGCAGATACCCCGTTTATGACGCCTGTATTCGTATCAATTGTTGCTACGGTAATGTCTGCACTGGTCCATGTACCCCCTGTTGGCGTATCAAATAATGTAGTCGTTGTACCGGGGCAAGCCTGCTTGGTACCTGTTATTGGAACGGGGTAAGCAATTACTGTAAATGAAATGGAACTGTTGCAACCGGTACGCAAACGATACATGATAGTAGTGACCCCGAAAGTGCTGCCAACCGGAAGCACTGAACCAGTAACCCTGCCTGAATCACTGGTAATTGTAGCTACTGCCGGATTTGTACTGACCCATGTTCCACCACCTACAATATTCGTAAGATACCTTGAAGTACCAACGCACACGCTGTCCGTACCAAGAATAGGCGCCATCGGGTTGACGGTAACAATATGGAATGCCGAGCAGCCGGTGCCAATAGTATAGCTTATAGCCGCAATACCCATAGATACGCCTGTTACCGTACCTGTGGCGTCAACTGACGCAACAGAACTGCTGTCGCTGCTCCATATACCACCTGACGGAGAAACAGACAAGGAGATAGTAGCGCCTGCACACACAGAGTCGGTACCTGTAAATGCAGAAATTGGCGGTAGTATTGATACGGTTACACTCGCATAGCAACCGGTTATCAGCGTATAGTCTATTATTTCCGTACCGGTAGCAATTCCGCGCACCAACCCAGTTGCCGGGTTTATCGTTGCTTCAGTAGTAGCGCTGCTACTCCACGTGCCGCCATAAGTGATGTCACTCAACAAAGTGGTAGCGCCAACACAGGCATTCGGAATACCGGTGATTGGGGCCGGTACCGGGTGAACAACAATGGGTACGGTTACCGAAGAACCACACGCATTGCTATAGGTAAGTATGGTGGTGCCGAGCGATATGGGTGTTACAATTCCGGTAGCCGAACCAATTGTTGCTATTCCCGGCGAGCTGCTGCTCCAGGTGCCACCTGTAGCGGCATCAGTCATGGCTGCTGTAAAACCCATACAAACGTATGAAGGGCCGGTAATAGCCACCGGCGCAGGGCTAACCAGCACAATCGCAGATGAAGAGCATCCGGCAACAGTATAATAAAGCGTGTCTATACCTATGGTAAGCCCGTTAATAGTGCCTGTAGGAGACACTGTTGCAATAGCTGGATTGGTAATGCTCCACACACCACCGGTGGGGCCATCGGTCAATGTAGATGATGTGCCGACGCACAGATCCGTACTGCCTAAAACAGGTGTAGGGGAGGCATAGACTCTCACTAATTGGGTGGAATAAGCCACCCCGCAACCCGGGAAGGTTATAGTACAGGTTATGGTTGCCGTTCCTGCGGCAACACCCGTTACCGTACCTGTTGCAGAACCAACTGTTGCAATAGATACATTACTGCTTGTCCATACGCCTGCCCCTGCGGTGTTGCCAAGCGTGGTCGTAGCCCCCGCGCATACCGTGTCAATTCCTGTTATGCTTCCCGGCACGGGTATGCACATGGATAAAACACCTTGACCCGGATTATAACCTGTGGTGAGTATAACACCGGAAGTAAGCGTTGGACTCACATAAGACGAACCGCCGCCGCCGCCGGTCCAGCATCCGCCACCGCCGCCATAAAGTCCGCCGCCGCCGCCACCACCGGCGCCGCCGCCGGAAACATTATCACCGCCATTACCCAAAGTGCCGGCTGTTCCGGCTACATAAGGGCCGCCGACAAGGTCGCCCCCTATGCCGCCGGCAGTAGCAGTGCCGCCGGCCGCATGGCGTACAGAAGAGAACCCGGCAGCCAGCAGAACTGCGTCACAAGTAGTTGCTGTGTCTCCGTAAATTCCTCCGCCATCGCCACCAGGTTGGTCGCCTGTAGCAGAACAAGCGCCGTTATCTCCTGCCCCGCCCGCGCCTGCAGCTATCAAAACCCTGTTAGCCAATGCTATTCCGCCAACACGGATGTCTGTAGCGCCGCCGCCGCCGCCGCCGCTGACAGGCGTAGGAAATGTAGTTGTTGTAAGTAAAGCAGAAGATCCTCCGCCATTGTACCCACCAATAGTACCGGTTGCAGAACCATCTTGTCCCTGCCCGCCAACAAAAATATTTAAAGTGGAAAGTGGCGTCACGGAAAGGGTTGCTTGTGTGCGGCCGCCATAGCCAGGGGTAGTAGAAAAACCATAAGCTAACGGGCCTACATGCCCTCCGGCTGCACCTTGCGCATCAACGGCTACAGCGATCACACCTGCAGGAACTACTAAGGTTTGCATAGCGCCTGTATAGCTGAACACGGT
>Ga0206855_10302_pt1 | contig 13826 bp, 14 predicted proteins | sample Alteio_BWOrgCont_51_FD_152637 | JGI IMG/M metagenome (GOLD analysis project Ga0206855, IMG submission 152637) | Enriched cells from forest soil in Barre Woods Harvard Forest LTER site, Petersham, Massachusetts, United States -... | ecosystem: Environmental > Terrestrial > Soil > Temperate forest >...
GAAATATTAATTGTTTGTACGCCTAATTTCCTGAATAAGGAATTGACAATAAAAGGACTAAATGCAGGTAAACACGTTTTTTGCGAGAAACCCCCGGCTTTTACTGCAGCCGACATGGAAGAAATCATAGAAGCTGAAAAAAGAAGCGGCAAAAAACTAATGTACGGATTCAATCACCGCCATCATGATAGCGTGATCCATATGAAACGGCTGATTCATAGCAATGAATATGGCAAAGTTTTATGGGTGCGGGGCCGGTATGGTAAAAGCGTTACCAAAGATTATTTTAACCAATGGCGTGCCAAAAAGGAATTGGCCGGTGGTGGAATCCTGATGGATCAGGGTATACACATGCTCGATTTGTTTTTGTTCCTTACGGGCGATTATGATGTGGTTAAAGCTGAAGTATCAAATTTGTACTGGCACATGGATGTTGAGGATAATGCGTTCGTTATACTGAAAGAGTCGGCGACAGGTAAAGTGGCATCACTTCATTCAACCATGTCGCAATGGCGGCATTTATTTTCGCTGGAGATATTTTTGGAAAAAGGATACATGGTGCTCAACGGACTCATTACCTCAACTATGTCATACGGCGAGGAAACGCTTTCTATAGCCAAAAACAGATCAACTGCTCCGGCAGCTACCTGGCAAGATGAAGTAATAACAAAATATGTAAACAACAATAGTTGGCGTTACGAAATGGACCATTTTTTTGATGCCATTGATAATGATCGCCCCGTGGCGATAGGTAATTCGGGCGACGCCCTCAAATTAATGCGCATTATCGACAAGGTATACGAACAAAAAGACTTTTAAATCCGCTAACACTATATCCATCAAATTATGCAACGAACTCATTTAGTAAAAGACTACCTCGATGACTATGTGTCCCGGCTCACTGATATTCTGAATAAAATCGATCCGGAAAAATTAAGCCAGGTGATTACCGCGTTTATCGATGCTTTTAAAAACGGGAACACCATCTATGTTATTGGCAATGGCGGCAGCGCAGCTACGGCCTCGCATATGCAGGCCGACTTTAGGTTTTTTGTACGCTATTTCTCAAAATTTCGCCCTAAGATCATAGCCCTTACCGACAATGTTCCGATGATGACCGCTATCGGAAACGACAATAATTTTGAAGATGTTTTTGTGGAGCAAATGCGCGGACAATTTGTGGCCGGAGATGTACTGATCGCGATTTCAGCCAGCGGCAATTCGCCCAATTTGGTAAAAGCGACCGAGTTTGCGAACCAATTAGGTGGCAAAACAGTTGCCTTTGTCGGATTTTCAGGAGGGAAATTAAATGAAATTGCCCAAATACCCCTTTACACGCCAAACCCCAAAGGGGATTACGGCCCGATTGAAGATGTGCACATGATATTGAACCACGTGATCGTAAATTATCTGTCAAAGGATGAGGAGTTTCTAACTATTCCCGAAAAGCACTAGCAGACTGATGGCCGAAACTTCAAATATAACGATTGATTTGTCAGGCAGACTCGCACTCATTACAGGAGGAACGAGAGGTATAGGCAAAGCAATTGCTGATCGTTTTTTGGAGGCAGGGGCCTCGTTGATCCTTACCGGCACAAAAGCAGCAGAAATTGAAAAGCTAAACCGCGAAAAAACAGATGATAGGATCGTTTATTTGCAGGTGGATTTTTCGGATCCAAACTCCATCGATAGCTTTTTAAATAAAATTGCATCGTACGGCAAAATTGATGTTTTAGTCAACAATGCGGGAGTAAATAAAATAGCCCTAAATACCGAAACTACCAACGAAGATTTTGACTTGCTTAATGATATCAACGTTAAGGGGCCTTATATTCTTTGCCGGGAGGTGAGCAAACTGATGAAGAAAAACGGTTACGGCCGTATTGTTAACGTCACTTCAATCTGGAGCGCCATAACAAGGCCCGGCCGTTCTATTTACACCACTGCTAAATTTGCTATTGCCGGCCTCACCAAAACTTTAGCGGTTGAGCTTGCCGAATACAACATCCTTGTAAATTCAGTTGGCCCCGGCTTTACTATGACAGAGCTTACCGCAAGTACCAATTCACCGGAAGAATTGAAAAGGATTACAGACATGATACCAATAAAACGCATGGCGCAGCCGATAGAAATAGCCAACACCATCCTTTTTTTAAGCAGCGATCTGAATTCATACCTAACGGGCCAAAATATTATTGTTGATGGAGGATACACAAATGTATAATTTCACAGTAAAATCTTCTATACACGATTACAACGTTCAATTTATTGATGATACCCAGAAAACCCTTCTTCTGCAGTTAAAGGAAGGTGATGTTATCGTCATCGATAACAAAATAAAGGAATTATATAAAGATATGCTTGAGCCGGTGCTGGGTCAATTCAGGCATATCGGAATTGAGGCGCTCGAATCCGTAAAAAGCTACCAGGGAGTAGAAACGATAATTCAGGACCTGATCGAAAACGGTTTTCGCAAAAACCACCGCCTCGTAGCTGTTGGCGGAGGTATTACACAGGATGCTACCGCATTTATTGCATCGATACTGTACCGCGGCGTAAAATGGTTATTTTTTCCCACATCATTATTAGCACAGGGCGACAGTTGCATAGGCAGCAAAACATCAATTAATTTTAATAAGTTTAAAAATCAGATAGGAGGGTTTTACCCACCCAACCAAATATTTATTAATCTTAATTTTTTGGATACCTTATCCTTTTGGGAGCTAAAATCAGGCATGGGCGAAATGTGCCACTATTTTGTGGTGGCAGGCGAAGAAGATTTTACAAGGTTTAAAACTGAATATCCATTGGCGCTGAAAGATAAAAATGTTTTGGCAGGTATAATCCACAGAAGCCTGGAAATAAAAAAAGGTTATATAGAAAGAGATGAGTATGATCAGAATGAGCGCCTCGTATTCAATTATGGCCATTCTTTCGGCCATGCAATTGAATCCTTAACAGATTATAGGATACCCCACGGCATTGCTGTAAGTTATGGTATGGATATGGCTAACTTTGTTTCCGTAAAATTGGGTTATATCAGCGAAGATATCCGTCGAAATATCAGGGACCTATTGAAACAAATATGGGAAGGCGCCTCAATAACTGATATTTCGCTGGATAAATTTACGGTCGCATTAAGTAAGGATAAAAAAAATGTCGGCAAAACTTTAGGGCTGATATTAAATAAAGGTTACGGAAAAATATTTAAGGACCTTCGGCCTATGGACGACCAATTTGTTGGCTGGTTAAGGGAATATTTTGATACACAGTTATAGGTGTTATGATAGTTGACAAATTAAAAAATATCGATATTTACAAAGGGTTGTCGCCTGATATATTTGCCGGTCTAAAATTTTTGCAGAACGCTACGCCCGATATTGATTTGGGTACATACCCCATTAATGATAATGTTAAGGCTATTGTAAGCGAGTATGAAACGGTTGCCGATTTTACACGGGGCTACGAAGCGCATAAACATGTCATTGATATTCAATACCCTGTACGCGGTCTTGAGAGAGTCAAATGGTCGCCCATTGAGGGAATGAATGTTAACATTCCCTATGATGAAGCTAAAGACCGCACCTTTTACAAAGACCCCTCCGCACAAGGCACACATGTTGACATCGGTAATAGCATCTTTGCAATAATGTTCCCAGAAGACGGGCACGGCCCGCAACACTATATCGGTAAACCTGAATTGATAAAGAAGATAACCATTAAAATTGCCATTTAATACTATGGAAATACCAAAAATAACAGCCTTGGTACCAATGAAGGGACACTCGGAAAGGGTGCCTCGTAAAAATATACGCCAGCTTGTTGGAAAGCCCACCTTTCATTGGATAATGGAGACATTATCTAAAAGCAAATATATTACCGAGATATTAGTTAATACCGACTCGAAAGAAATTGCAGAAAGCGCTAAAGCGAACTTTGATAAGGTTAAGGTATTGGAAAGGCCTGATTTTTTATTAGGAGATATGGTAAGTATCCAGCCTCTGATTGCATATGATATTGAACAAACAGATGCCGAATACTTTTTACAAACCCATAGTACTAATCCTTTGTTAACTGTTGAGTCTATCGATAAAGCAATTGAAACGTTTTTTTCTCAAACAGAACATGATACGATTTTTTCAGTTACTGAAACGAAAACACGCTTCTACTGGCCCGATGGAAAAGGTATAAATCACGACCCAAAAGTATTGATCAGGACACAGGATTTGGTACCCATCTACCATGAAAACTCTTGTTTCTATATTTTCTCAAGGCAAACTAACTATAAAACAAAAAACCGGCTGGGCTCAAACCCATTAATGTTTCCGATTGACAGGCTCGAAGCAGCCGATATAGATGATTTGGAAGACTTTTACTGGACCGAATTTCTGCTGCAGCGAAAATTTGCAAATCAAAGTTGATAAATCTCGAACACCATTAACAGGTTTACACTCACTTTGCAATAACAACCCAAAGAATAAAAGTTTATACAAAGTTCACATACTGATTAAAGAAATATGATAGTTGATTCACTTACTAATATCGATTTTTACAAATCGATTGACGACGATATTTACCAGGGCTTGTTATTTATAAAAAACGCGGATCCCGAAATTAAACTTGGCGAATATCCCATAACAGATAAAGCTAAGGCGGTTGTTATGGAATACGAAACAAAGTTGAAAAATGATTTTGGCTATGAGGCGCATAAACACGTAATTGATGTACAGTATTGTATAAAAAATACGGAACGTATCCCATGGTCAAACCTTAAACGACTTACACCTCATACCGAATACAGTGTAGAAAAAGATTTTACTTTTTTTAATATGATTGAACCCCAGGGCGAGGTAATTATAGGTAACGATATTTTCGCAGTTTTTTACCCGGAGGACGCACATGCACCTGTTTATAGCAACGGGGAACCGGGTTACATAAAAAAGATTGTTATAAAAGTAAAAGTATAAGTTTGCTATGCCGGGATATTTAAGGAATGGCTGCAATTGAGGTGCTGATAAAACAGGAAATTAAAAAAATGCGCAATAACATCAGTCTGTCACATATAATATCCCAGTCAACACCCGCGTACGGCAATCGCGATAGGATCTTTATCCGTGATAATTCCTCTATTCTTAAAGGCGAGACTGCTAATTCTTCCTGTTGGGTGTTTTCAAATAACCACATAGGTACACATATTGATTCACCTAGGCATTTCTCGGCAACCGGAAAAAAAACACAGGAATTTGACATAAATGATTTCTTTTATGACGTTGTTCAATTGGTTGATATCGATTGCCAAACGGGGATATTGGTAGGAATTGACGAATTTGAACGGGTTGAAAACGCTGTTGATCCCACCGTCGAATTATTACTGATACGTACTGGTTACGAGCAATACAGGATGGCAGATAAATACTGGAACGACAGCCCTGGCCTGGCAGCTGAACTGGCTGATTATTTTAGAGGGGGATATCCAAATTTAAGGTGCGTAGGGTTCGATTTTATTTCATTAACATCCTGGAATTTCAGACCTGAAGGAAGGATCAGCCATAGAGCTTTTCTCTGCCCCGAAAATGATGCCAGGCCTATTCTTGTAATTGAAGACATGGCCCTTGAGCATGTTAAAAACAATATCCGGTCTGTTGTTGTAGCGCCTCTTTTTGTTGAAGATGGCAATGGCGGCGCAGTAACCGTTTTTGCTGACATTGAACGATAGAACACGATGAAGAACACCACTTTAAAACAAAAGCTTAAAAATAACGAGAAAACCATTGGTTCGTGGATAACCATTCCGCACCAATCGGTAATAGATATACTTGCCGAAGCAGGGTTTGATTGGCTGTGCATTGATCTGGAACACACCGCCATTGATTATAACGAAGTACAGGTATTGATTGGCTTTATCCAGGCACACGGTATGGCAGCATTGGTCCGGGTGTCAAAAAATGAAGAAGTTGTGATAAAACGGGTGCTTGATGCAGGCGCCGACGGGATAATTGTGCCCATGGTTTGCACCGCTGCCGAAGCGAAAACTGCCGTTGGGTACGCAAAATATCCGCCGGTAGGCAAAAGGGGGGTAGGCTTAAATAGGGCCCAGCGTTATGGATTTGATTTTGAGGGCTATAAACAATGGGTTACTGATAGTCAGGTTGTAATTGCCCAGATCGAACATATCGATGGGGTAAACAACATTGAAGCAATAATACATACCCCTGGCATCGACGCGGTATTCATTGGCCCTTATGACTTGTCTGGCTCGTTGGGCATACCCGGCCAATATAATGAGCCGGTTGTTGTAGAAGCTTTGAAAAAAGTTGAAGAAATTTGTAAAGCCGAAAATTTCTCAATGGGGTACCATGTTATCGACCCGGACATCAAACTGGTTGATGACAAAAATAAAGCGGGATATAATTTTATTGCCTTTAGTACGGATTTTCTATTCATGGGCAGAAAAGCATTTCAGGAGATGGAAAAGTACAACAAAAGCTAATTCAGGTAAATTGATTATTTAGTTTAGATAGTAAATAAATGCTAAAAAGGATATGGAACTCGCCAACGTTAACAACCTGGATGAGTTATTCCACACAAACGCTTACGCTATTAGGGGTATTACCTCTCGTCCTTAAAAAGTTTCCGGTTGGCGATGTGGTACTTTGGTATTTATTCGCAACAATTTTAACGTTGCAAAACGTGGCCGATTTCGGTTTTAGGCAAACTTTTTCGAGAGTCATTTCCTATGCTTACGGCGGAGCCGACGCCATCGGCGTATTCGGCGTAAATTCCGGCAAAACAGTTACAAATCCCGAGCCTAACAAACTGTTGCTTGGCAAAATAGTTTCCATAATGAAATGGATCTATGTACGGTTGGTAAATATTTTATTTCTGTTGCTGCTTGTATTCGGCTCATGGGCCATGAAAAAACCCGTTGCCGATACAATACATCCGTTCCAGTCATGGATTGCATGGGGAATTGTATTGCTTACGTCATGTATAAGTTTTTATTGTAAATCGTATATGGCTTTCTTAGAAGGCCTTTTTAAAATTGCTTTGGTTCGGCGGGTTGAAACATTAACTTCCCTTGGCAGTATTATCAGCAGTATTTTGGTACTTATTTATTCGCCCACCTTGCTTCATCTCGTCATCGTTAATCAGTTTTGGGTACTTGTTGTGTCTTTAAGGGATTGGTATTTGTGCCGAACGGTTGATGGCAAAATTTATCTTGAGGTTTCCCAAAAAACTCCTTTTGAAAAAGACGATCTGATGCAAATATGGCAGCCTGCCTGGCGAAGCGGCATATCGGGCTTTATGTCTGTCGGCCTTACCAATTTAACGGGTATAATTTATGCGCAGACCGGGGACTCGGTTGTTGTTGCCTCTTACCTCGTGGCATTCCGGTTTATCGACCAGATAAAAACAGTGTCCATGGCGCCTTTATACAGCAAGATACCCCTTTTGGCCCGTTTACGGGTACAGGGAAACCTGAGCGAACTCGTTAAAATTGTTAAAAGAAGTATGCTGATGAGCCATTTTGTTTATATAACAGGATTCATTATTGTAGGCATATTTTCCGATTCTATATTGAAATTGATTCACAGTAATGTACCATTTGTTAGTCAGGACCTCTGGGTACTTATAGGGTTTGCATTCTTTATACATCGCTACGGCGCTATGCACATTCAGGTTTATCTTTCTACTAATCATGTAATTTCTCATATTGCCGATGGGATTTCAGGAGTGCTTTACGTAGTTTCTGCTTTAATATTAAGTAAATATATAGGAGTATATGCTATACCCGTTGGCCTGATAATTGGCTATTTAGGCTTTTACGCATGGTATGCAGCGGGACATTCCTACAAATCAATGAGAGTGAGTTTTTGGAAATTTGAAAAGAAAGCCGCTTTGCTGCCGGCACTAATGTTACAGATATATATCATAGTAGTTTTTTTGAAGGAATATATCTTACAGAGGCATTAAAAATAATATTTAACCACCAGTTTAACCATCCGGTAAACTAACAATAAGTTGGTAATTAACTAACAATAAGTTGGTGATAACTGCACAATAAGTTAATAATAAATACAGGTTACGGTAGCAGAATATTTAAAAAAATTGGAGTGTATCGTTTTTCAGAGTATATTTGGGGCGATTGTAATCTGGGCCTTGAGCCGTTTAAGAACGTTTACAGGGCGATGCAATCATTCCGCCGTCTGAATGCCGACGGATAAAGATTGATAAACAGTATAGTTTTTTAGCCTTCGGTAACGGCTTTCTTTTTTGTGCAAACGCCTTTAACGAAATAAAAAAACAGTAAATAATAATCCACATTAACATGGAAAGCATAAAAAGGATAATGGGATTTAAAATAAAGGATTTTACCCTTGGCCGTGTTGTAAGGGCTATCCTGCGTCGGATTGGCAACGTTTGGTATTTGGCCACATGGTACTTTCCATTCGGCTATTCTAAATTCAACAAGCAGAGGATCGCCTCTTTCCGCGGTATACATCAGGGAAAAAGATGTTTCATCGTATGTAATGGACCCAGTTTGAATAAAATGGACCTCAGCCTGCTCGACGGTGAATATACCCTCGGAATGAACAGAATTTATTTGATGGAAGAGGTGAATGGTTTCAAGCCAACCTACTTATTCTGCTGCGACAAGGCGGTTCAGCTTTTGCAATTTACCGAAGAATTCGACGCGGTGGACGTTCCCTGCTTTTACAACTGGGATATCCATAACAAATTCAGCAAAAAAGAAAATCAACACTTCCTTAAAGGGAAATTTTCACCGGCCTTTTCAAAAGACCCTGTCAAAGACATGCTCGGAAATGGTAAAACAGTTACCTATTTTGCTATACAATTCGCTTTTTTTATGGGTTTTACCGAAGTATACCTTATCGGGAAAGATCACTCATACAATACTACGTTGAAGCCGACGAATGCCGTCATCAGCGACGGGCACGACCTTAACCATTTTTCTCCAAAATATTACAAACACGGGCAGAAATGGGATTCGCCTGATTATTACTCTGAAGAATTTGCATATAAGCTCGCAAGGAAGGCATTTGAAGAAAGCGGCAGGAAAATATTGGATGCTACAGTAGGTGGTAAGCTCGATGTTTTTGAAAAAGTTGATTTTTATGAACTATTTCCAAAGAAGGACAATAAAGAGATAAAGGTTTTAGCATAAATGCCTTTGACGTAGGGGCAAGGGGTACCCACAATATTCGCGGAGAGAAACGCATTTCAAGGAATTATATACCAACTTGCCGGGCAGCAAATTATTAATGTTGCTTATGATGTCTGCCAAAATTTGTACCCGGTTAAATGAGCTGTTATTTCATGATTTCACTTTTTGAATATTTAAAACGAATGACACAATAATTCAAAAATTAACAATTATTATTTGATAATTTAAAATAGATTTTAGTAAATTAGCAATATTATTAACGAAATGATTATTAATGGATGTTTTTTATAAATTAAAGAAAAACTTAAAAAACGATTTTTCGCATCTTAAATCTATCAAAGTGGCACTACTGGCCGATAGTGCCGCCCAGTTTCTAAGCCAGGCTTTGCGGGGTTTGGGATACGATTATGGCTTTGATTTGAAAGTTTGGGAAGCAGACTTTAATCAAATTGAACGCCAGGTATTCGATGATACCTCCGAGCTTTACGAACATGCCCCTGATGTTGTGATTATTTTTCATTCCACTCATAAATTACTCGGAAAATATAACAAACTTAAGCCCGCATATTACCATACTTTAGCCGATAGCCAGTTAGAGCTGGTAGACAGGTTGCGAACCCAAATTCAGTCAAAGCTACCAGCCAAAATATTTTATTATAATTATAACGAAATAAACGATGCTGTCTTTGGTAATTACGCCAATAAAACCGAGCAATCCTTCCTGTTTCAGCTCCGAAAGTTAAACTATGAGTTAATGTGCTATGCGGTGCAAAACCCGGGATTTTATATCTGCGATATCTCCACAATTCAAAATCATTTGGGTAAAGCAGCGATGTTTCAAACGTCAATTTATATCAATACCGAAATGGTATTTAGTATAGATGCTTTGCCTTATGTGGCAGCAAGAACTATCGACTTAATTTCGGCATTATACGGAAAGTTTAAAAAATGCCTGATTATCGATCTCGACAACACCATGTGGGGTGGGATTATTGGCGATGACGGTATTGAAAATATACAAATTGGTTCCCTTGGCATAGGAAAGGCTTTTACCGAGTTTCAGTACTGGTGCAAAAAGCTTAAGAATCGCGGAATAATACTGGCAATTTGCAGTAAAAATACCGAATCAGTTGCTAAAGAGCCTTTTGAAAAACATCCCGACATGGTATTGAGGCTGGATGATATTGCCGTTTTTGTTGCCAACTGGGAAAATAAAGTAGATAATATCCGGAAAATACAGAGTATATTAAATATTGGCTTTGACTCAATGGTTTTTTTGGATGATAACCCTTTTGAGCGGAATATTGTCAGAGAAAATATATCGGGCATCACCGTTCCCGAACTACCCGAGGATCCTTCCGATTACCTGGAATATTTATACCCTTTGAATCTTTTTGAAGCGGTTTCTTTTTCGAAAGAAGATGAAGATAGAACCAAATTATACCAGGTTGAGTCGCAACGAACCAGCTTACAGGAAAAATTCGCTAACGAAGACGATTTTTTGATAAGCTTAAATATGGAGTCACTCGTTGAACCATTTAATAAGTTTAACATCCCAAGGGTGGCACAGCTTTCGCAACGCTCAAATCAGTTTAATCTCAGAACAATTCGTTATACCGAAGCCGATCTTGAACCGCTTGCGGTATCCGATAATTATTATAATTTTGCATTTACGCTTGCTGATAAATTTGGAGATAACGGCCTGATATGCATCGTGATTTTATATAAAGAAAGCAACGAAGTGTTGTTTATTGACACGTGGCTTATGAGCTGCAGGGTGTTGAAAAGAGGGATGGAAAACTTCGTGTTAAATACTATTGCCTCTTTCGCCAGGGAGAATGGATATAAAACGCTAAAGGGCGAATATGTGGAGACTTCCAAAAATGAAATGGTAAAAAACCATTACGCTAATCTGGGCTTCGGGCCTGTGGATAATTTTTGGATTTTAGATACAGTCACTTATCAATTTAAAAAGGAACATATAAATTTAAAAAATGATGAAACAACACATAGACTACATCTCTCAAAGGATAGACACGCTTAATCCGCTGCACGGCAAGAAAGTCAAAAAAAATATCGAATCTTTTGACGATGGATATTATGAATTTGCTGATACGTTTTTTAAAAAATATTCAAAGCTATTAGATCGTGAAAATAAAGATTTGGATTATGCGATAGACTGTTACTTGCAAATGATAGCCGATGTGAACAGTGAAACGGTGGAGTTTTTAAGGACCGGAAAATATACCAGCAGCACATTTGAAGAGGTAAATAAGCGCGTATACGCTGCACCCGAAATTATGGAATATTATATGCATGGCTTAATAATGTCTCAATTTTTATGGAAACATCACTACGAAATGTTGAAGTACTTTATGAAGACGTTGAAAAACTATGTAAGTACTACAAAGAGCTATCTTGAGGTTGGCGCCGGGCATGGGCTTTATCTTGCCAAAGCCCTTGAGATTTTGGACCACACCACTTCATTTACCGTTGTTGATATTAGTGAGACTTCGATTGAATTATCAAAGAATTTCACAAGCGATCCGCGCGTAGTTTTCAATTTGAAAGATATTTTTGAGTTTAACAACGGCGAGAAGTATGACTTTATCGCACTGGGCGAGGTATTGGAACACGTTGAAGATCCTTTAAAATTATTGACGAAGTTAAACGAATTGCTCAGCGAAGACGGCGTTCTGTATTTTACAACCCCAACAAACGCACCGGCCATTGATCATATTTACCTTTTTAACAGTGTAGAGGAAATCCAGGAGATTGTTAAATTAGCCGGCTTTGAAATTGAATCTGAAATGCCGCTTATATCTGAAGACGTTTCCCCCGAAAAAGCTGCTAAATATAAAATAGCCATATTATACGGTGCGTTCGTAAAAAAAGCCAAATCATCTAAATAAAAATTAACCATTCACACTATAAAAACAAAACATGAGTAATACTGAAATACTGAAAGAATTAAATGAAATATTTATTGATATTCTTGACAATAAAGACTTAGTTATAAATGAAAAAACTACCGCCGCCGACGTAGAAGAATGTGATTCCTTAAATCATATACAACTAGTCGTTGCTATAGAAAAACATTTTAAAATTCGTTTTACATCCAAAGAAATCCAGGGCTGGAATAACGTGGGTGAAATGATTAATTCCGTAAGTTCAAAACTCAGTTAACACAGTATGAAATTCCATCATGTGGGTGTTGCATGCCGGGACATTAATGAAGAAATAGCAAATATTTGTAAAATACATCAAATCATTAAACAGAGTCCAATCGTTTTTGATGAAGAACAAGATGCAGAATTGGTAATGCTAACCTTGTCAGATGGTACCAATATTGAATTGATTTCGGGTAAACCAACTGAAAATTTGGTCAAAAAAAACGTCACCTATTACCACATATGCTTTGAAGTTGATGACATCAATTCCGAAATTGAGAGATTAATTGGGCTGAACGCCTTTTTAATCTCTCCTCCAAAACCAGCTATATTATTTGATTATAGGAAGGTTGCCTTTTTGAAGGTTTCGTATGGAATTGTTGAATTGCTGAGCGCTAATTGATTTTAGGGCGATAAACGTTTTTACTTTTGGCGGATTTTTTTCTATCGTGAATTAAACGAGGTTAAAAAATGCAAGTACAGTGGATTGGTTTAACAATTGATTATTAACGGCATTGAATTCAACCTGCCATATACTCGCCCGGAATTTCAGCACAGTTGGAGAAAACTCCTCTATTGTAACACTTTCAAATTATTTTTTTCAGATATAAATTTACAAAAGCACGATAGATGTTATTTAATTCTTTCAACTTTTTTTTCCTTTTTTTTCCAATTGTAACTATCCTCTATTATTTACTTCCGGGTAAATTCAGATGGATATTGTTATTGGCCGCAAGCTGTTTCTTTTATATGTGTTTTGTGCCGGTATATATTCTTATACTACTGATCACTATTTTGATTGATTATTTCGCAGCCGTTGCCATCTACAACTCAACAGGTAAAAAGAAAAAGATGTTCCTGGTGGTCAGCATCATTTCCACCTGCGTAGTATTGTTAATATTTAAATATTTCAACTTCGTTAACGATAACCTCAGGTTCGTCGCCAATTCATTCCATTGGAATTATTCTATTCCAATGCTAAAGCTGCTGCTTCCGATCGGCCTTTCCTTTCACACTTTTCAAAGTCTCAGTTATGTGATCGAGGTTTACCGGGGCAATCAAAAGCCGGAACCCCATTTCGGCATATATTCACTATACGTTATGTTTTACCCGCAGTTAGTCGCAGGTCCGATAGAGCGCCCCCAAAACATGCTTCACCAATTTCACGAACATCATGATTTTAGTTATTATAATGTGACCGAGGGTCTCAAGCGAATGATGTGGGGTTTTTTTAAAAAGTTGGTTGTTGCCGATCGTGCTGCCATCTACGTAAATGCAGTTTTTAATAACTACGAGCATCATAACGGAACAAGTTTATTGTTAGGCGTAGTATTGTTTGCCTTCCAGGTATATTGCGATTTTTCCGGCTATTCCGATATAGCGCTTGGAAGCGCCCAGGTAATGGGATTCAAGCTCATGACTAATTTTAACCGGCCTTACTTTAGTAAAAACCTAACGGAATTTTGGCG
>Ga0206855_10306_pt1 | contig 13624 bp, 11 predicted proteins | sample Alteio_BWOrgCont_51_FD_152637 | JGI IMG/M metagenome (GOLD analysis project Ga0206855, IMG submission 152637) | Enriched cells from forest soil in Barre Woods Harvard Forest LTER site, Petersham, Massachusetts, United States -... | ecosystem: Environmental > Terrestrial > Soil > Temperate forest >...
CGTTGGGGGCGAAAAATTATTTTATTCTGCTGCAATTTATAGTAGAAGCTGTGGTACTTGCTTTAATAGGCGGATTGCTGGGAATTCTTATTGATGGTATTGCAGTTCTGCTTGGCAACACTGCGGGTATGGGGCTGGTGCTATCAATCAGTAATATTATGCTTGGCATTACCATATCTGTGCTCATAGGCCTTATATCAGGATTTATTCCGGCATATACCGCTTCGCAATTAGATCCGGTGGAAGCAATACGTTCAACCTATTAAAGTTATGGTAGGCTATACAACAAAACGGCCTGTTATAATAAGCATACTATGCGTGTTGGGTTGGATAATGGTTATCCTGAATTTCCTGATTGCATTCTCCCCTTCCATTAAAAAAATAGGGCCACTTTACCCTGCATTGTATAGCCTTGTAATGTGCTTTCAGTTTATAGCCTTTGTTGGCCTGTGGTATATGAAACGCTGGGGGCTCGAATTATTTATATCCAGCTTTTTTGCAAAGTGTATTCTCTCGGTAATGATGGGAGATTTCAGTAATCCCGGCGGAATGTTCCTGTTTTCGTTTGTGGTTTCGGTAATTATAATTATTGTAATTCTTTTCTATTACCGGCGCATGGATATGAATCTGTGAAGCCTATTGCTTTACAAATTTCCTGTAGCTTGTTTGATGCGAATCACTTACCTCAATTAAATACATTCCGGCACCGAGTCCTGTCACATTAATTGGGTAATCATTTACACCAGACTTTACATTATCAATTGAATAGTTATCAATTGTTTTGCCTGAAAGGTCGGTTATTTTTATTGTTACTGCACCGGTATTGACAGCATTGTATTGCAAAAACATCTTATCTGTAGCCGGGTTAGGGAATATTTTTGCATCGCCGGAATATGCAATAGCATTTATTCCTGTTAACAAAGAATCTGACCATTCAGCAATATAGCTAGCCGGATTACCGCCTGCAAAATTGAAATTCCCGCCGACATATAATGATGAATCAAACCCGCATAGTGAGTAGACACTACCTGAGGTTCCAATACCTAAAGGTGACCAATTACTACCATTCCATACAGCAACATTGCTTGCGCTTACTCCGCCTGCTGAATCAAATATTCCTCCTGCATAAAGCACACCCTGGTTGACGCATAAACTATATACTATATTATTTACTCCTTTGCCAACATTACTCCATGTTGTACCATTCCAGGCAGCTATATTTCCGGCAGGCTGTCCGCCGGCACTGTCGAAGTAACCACCTGCATACAGCATTGAATTATATACACATAATGCATTAATATACCCATTAGTACCAAGACCTACAGGTGCCCAATTTGTGCCATTCCATTCCGCAATATAGTTTGCCCTGCTGCCATTTGCACTATCAATATATCCACCCGCAAAAAGTAAGCCTTTATATACTGCCAGAGCATTAACGCCGTAGGCAGTTCCGGCTCTGAAATATCCTATATGAGTCTTTATTAACCCGTTTGCAGAAACCCAATTGGTACCATTCCATTCCGCAACAAAATTTGCAGATGTTGCACCGGAACTGTCAAAACCGCCACCCGCATAAAGTTCTCCCTGGTAAACACAGAACGCATAAACAGCTGCATTTAAGCCAGCTCCCGCTGGAGACCAGTTTGCCCCATTCCAAATAGCCACATTGTTTGTGAATTTGCCACCTGCGCTATCAAAAACACCGCCTGCAAATAAGGTTGAGTTATAACTACACATTGCAAAGACTGTACTGTCAGTCCCTGTACTTACCGATGACCAGTTAACTCCATTCCACTGAGAAATATAATTGGCTGTGTTACCCCCCGCTGTGGTAAATATTCCTCCAGCGAACAAAACAGAATCAAAACCAGTTTCATTATTTACTATACTATTCATTCCTGAACCCACTGGCATCCAGGTTTGTGCGTACATCTCCATTGACAATAAAATTGTCAAACAGAAAATAAATGCTCTTTTTAACAGCATTTATATTTTTCAGTAATTAAAAAAGAAACTAATGAGATCACTTCTGAGGTTTATTTTCCTTTTTAGCCGGCTCAGTTGTTTGCTGAGCTTTATTTATGTTATTCGCTGGAACCGCTTGCAGTTTACTAATGCTGTCATTTCTACGATTTACCTTTATAGCCGCATCTTTTAATTCTTGTGATGCTTCCGGGCGCGGAGAATACACTGTATTAGACTGCGCTTTTAATCCACCCATACCTAGGCATATTCCAAATACGGTTAATATTATATTTTGCTTATTCATTATACCTTGCATTTTTAAATAATTACCAAACTATAATAATGTACCCATTTCCTGAGTTACCTGAAGCAGTAACACTTGTAACCGAGGCTAAACCACCAGTATAGCTACTGCCGCCGCCGCCGCCGCCGCCTGCACCACCGCCGCCGCCAAAATAGCCGCCACCACCGCCACCGCCTGCATTATAGAGGCACCCTGTGTTCGGATTTGGCACAATACCGGCATATGAAGCGTTACCTCCATTTCCTGATGAACCTGCACTACTTGTTCCACCAGAACAAGCTCCACCGGAACTGGGAACACAACTACCGCCTGCATAACAGTTACCGCATGTGGTAGTGTAATTAACTCCCGTAGTAGCAGCACCTGGTGCCCCTGTACCCCCACCGTTACCATCATCTGAATTGGAAGATGTCTGGGCCTCTCCGTTACCACCGTTTTGCCCTGCTAAATTACCTGCACTTATTGCACCACAAGAATATTGCGAAGCGTTGAGGAGAAAAGAAGCCATAAAAGATGCCGTATACCCATCGCAGACTTCATACAGACAATTAAAATCGCCGCCACCCCCACCTGCTGTAACAACTGTACTGGCATGGGTATTGGCTCCAACCCTTATATCAGTTCCGCCACCGCCACCCCCACCTGCAGATTCTGCACTTTTACTTCCGGAAAACCAGGAAACATTATAATTCGCCTCATACATCCCATTCCCTCCATTTTCATCTCCATTACCACCTGCACCTCCTAAACCGGCTGCCGAAGTAGTTGCATTACCACCTACACAACCAATGTTTAAATACAACACTGTTCCTCCTGAAGTATTATAAGTACCTTTAATCAAAGCGCCTTCACAATTACCATTTGTTCCGGGAGGTGGACCTATAGCACCATTATCACTTATACCTCCACTGGCACCGGCTGCAGTAACTGTTAATGTAGTTATACCAGTAGGTACAACAAAAGTAGTGCCTGAACTACAAGTTGTATAAGAACAAGTAGCTGTAGCCGTAACCGTTTGGGAATAAGTAGCTGTTGAAGAAGAACAGCCGGTTGCAGTTACTGTAGCAACACAGTTAATAGTGTGAGTTCCTGAAGACGTCCAGGTAATATTAACTGAAGTACCGGGTGAACCTGCAACAGTACCGCCAGTAGTTGACCAGGCAAAGGTTTCGCCGGCTACGGGTGAAACTGTATATGTAACAATTTGCCCCACCGCCATCTGTGTTCCACCGCAAGGGTCTTTATAATTCGTTCCAATAACCGGGGTAGCTGGCAAAGGGTTTACGGTCAATATTACTGTAGTGGATGAACTTACACATCCTGATGCAGAAGTTCCTGTTACAGAGTAGGTAGTAGTAGATGGCGGGTTAGCTGTTACCGAAGCACCTGTTGTGGCGCTAAGGTTTGTATTAGGGGTCCATGTATAGGTCGATGCACCAGTTACAGATATAGTACTGGAACTGCCGGCACATATTGCTGAAGGAGAAGCAGTAGGAGTTACGGTGGGGGTTGTATTGACCACAACAGCTATAGTACCGACAGTGCTAGTACCGCAGGAATTTGTTGCAGTCACCGAATAAGTTCCACCATTAGCAGCAATGGCGGGGGTGATAGTAGGATTAGCCAGAGTAGAGGTAAAAGCATTAGGACCGGTCCAGCTATATGATGTAGGGCCACCTGTAGCATTCACAAATAAGTCAATAGTATTTCCTGTGCAAACCGGACTATTGTATGAAGGTGCTACTGTTGGTAGACTTCCTGCCATAGTTATAGCAAGAGTACCTGTGATGCTTGTACCGCAAGCATTAGTAGCAGTTACACTAAAGGTTCCGCTAACTGTTCCCATAGTTACTGTTATGGTGCCTGTTCCTTGTCCCGAAGTTATGGTTCCTAATGTTGAAGAAGCCGGTGTCCAGGTATAGGAAGTAGCATTTATAAGTGAACTATTACTTACACTGTATGTTTGAATACTTCCGGGGCAAACAGATGTGGTACCGCTTATTGTAGGTGTTGGTGATGGCGGGTTGTCACAAAGGCACCACATAGGCTGCCAGGCAGACCCGGAATAAATTTCATAACACTGCAATGTTGTATTGAAAACCATTAAGGAAGTGGCGGGCGCCGAAATTGCCTTCATTTGCGCATCTGTCATATTCGGAAGCAAAAAGCCAAGGTGTGAGAAGGACAAATCAAGAATAGTAGTACCCGGGTTAGTAGACGTACCTGTATTATTCTCATTCATAATCACATTCTGAGAAAATGAAGAAACCCCCATAGCAATAAAAATAATGGCCAGGAATTTCCTCCCACTGGTTTTTATATCGTAATGTGTATTGCTGAGTTTCATGTTTATTTTCCTATGTATAACTTTTTATTATAATTTACTTTTTCACCCTTCACATTTAAAATATAAATACCATCACTTACATTAGGGTATAATTTAATCGTATTGTCTCCCATTGAAACAGAATGAGTTTCACTAAGTATTGGCTGACCAAGCACGGTTAAAAGTGTAACGGAATAATTATCATTTATTTCTGAAGTAATATTTAAATTAATAACTCCGTCAGAATTATATGCATTCACTGTATTACTGCTATTACCACATTCTTTAAACGTAATTATATTTAATATCGTAGTGTTTCCGTTGTAATCGGTTTGTGAGAGACGGTAATACGATGTACCCGGCAATGGGTTATAATCGGTAACCGAATAATTGTGTGTTGTACTACTTGTGCCTGCGCCATGCACAATTTCAACAGTAGTGAAATTCACACCATCGGCGCTTCTGCTCAATGTATATTGCTCATTATTTATCTCTGTTGCTGAATTCCATTGCACTAAAGAATAATTACCACTGCATTCAGCGGTAAAAGAAGTTAACGCTATCGGTAATGGAGCATCTTTGTCTGAAAGTGTCCATGAACGGAAGAAATTTGCAGTTCCAATTTGAGAAGTTGTAGTTACAGTTCCGGTACCTGCGCCGGCCGCATCAGTTCCTGCCGGGCCCAGCCAATCTCCCCAATCTGCTATAGTTGTATTAAAACGCTGCGCCAAAAGATTACTTTCTACAAAAACATTGGGTGCAGCAATCTCAGAACCGGCACCTGAATTTATATAGGTGAATGTTAATATGGGATTAGGCTTTGCCGTAAATCCGGTGTTAGCATCAATTACCCAGAAACGGTCAACTACATAATACGAATCATCTGTAGCGGAAGGAGAAGATTTAGAAGCCCAGGCAGGGGTCATATTGGTAACATCGCTTGGGGCGCCTTGATCTATAGCAGCACTCATGGTACCAACCCAATTATCTGCAATAGTATGCCATGTAGAAAACTTAAGAGTACCGCTTCCTGTGCCACCACCAGCCGAAATATTAAAAGTTAAAGGTATATAGCTTGTAGTAGAATATTGAAATGGTATTGTATAAGAAGCCGCTGTTGTTCCAATATCCCACCAAATCATATCATATTCCCTTTCTGATATAATACCACCGCCGGTACGTGTAATAGCATTAGCAGCGGGATTGTGTATAACTAAATAAGTAGGTTTTGCGGCTACACCCTTATCCATTACAATATAACCTGAGTTAATAAACACCCTGCCCTGCCCAATACTGAATACCGGAATTAAACTTAGAAATAATATATATAGTCTCTTTTTCATTATATTGTTATCGTACGCCGTTTTTATCTTTCTGTTCTGTTTATCGTCCAATTTATTTAACATCTATCAACATTAAAGCAGTTCCGCCCTGGGTAGTAGAACCACCGTCAGTAGCTGTAATAGTTGGTGTAGCTGCCCCACCAATGGCTATGCCTGCAATTGATGAATCATCCTCTGAGTCAGTAAGGTACTGCAACTCTGTAGCATTCGTCCATGCGTTATTATTAGCACCACCCAACCAGTAATTTGTATAAATTCCAATAGCATAGGAATTGGCTGCTTCAGAAAGGGTAGCACCTAAAGAAGTACCGCTTGTTGCGGTATTAGAATTGGAGGAATTGAAATTAGCAGCCCCTGGTGTAGTACAAAAGCCCTTTAATGCTACAGCAAAATTATAGTAATTACTGTAGTTTCCTTCATTAATACTAATGTTATAGGTACCTGCAGTGGCGGCCACAAACCAGTATACCGCTATACCTGCATCGCTCCCTGAAAAAACATTGCTGTATGCAGTAGTTGCAGGGCTTCCGGCACCTGAAACAGATACAGAACCGCCAAAAGAATTTCCTCCGTAACCGGTGCAAGCAACAACTACCAATTCATTAGTTCCGGTAGTGGTTATGGAAAACGTACTACTTTCTGAACCGTTTTCAGCGTCCTTGGTAACTACCTCTGTACAAGCGGTAACCGTTACACCATAATTCGCGCTGGAAGCACTGGTGCCACAAGCATCGGTTGCGGTTACAGTAATATTACCTGAACCTGCACCGGCTGCACCTGTTACCGTAATTGTTGCCGTACCCTGTCCCGAAGTAATAGTTCCTACTGATGCAGGAACTGTCCATGTAAAGGAAGTAGCACCGGCCGAAGTAGCGGTATAGGTATTTCCTGTTGAAGAGGTAGTAATGGTTGTTGGTCCTGAACTAACAGTCGGCACAGGAGGAGCGCCTGCCACAGTAACAGCATACCCTGCGCTGGAACCACTGGTAAGACAGGAATTGCTGGCAGTACAGGTAATATTCGCCGGGCCGCCTGCGGCAGCATTCGCTGTAACCGTAATAGTTGCTGTTCCCTGTCCCGAAGTAATAGTTCCTACTGTTGCGTTCACAGTCCATGTAAATGAAGTTGCGCCCGCCGAAGAGGCTGTATAAGTATTTCCTGCAGAACTTTTGCAAATAGTAGTAGGGCCTGAAGTTATAGTTGGTACAGGTGGAGCAGTAGCAGCCACAGTTACAGCAAAAGCAGGGCCTGTGGCACTTGTACCGCATGTATTATCAGCCTTAACGGTAATATTGTAAGGACCGCCATTAGTAGTCCACGTAATAGCCTCAGAAGTAGCTGAACCGGTTATTGTGGTTAACCCGTTTGAAAAAGTGCCTCCACTTGAAAGGGTCCAGGTATAAGAAGAAGCATTTGAAACAGGAGTAACTGAATATGTTTGCGAACCCAGACATACGGGTGTATTTCCAGTAGGGGCACCAGGGGTAGCAGGGGCAGCAGTGCAAGGGCAAAAAACGGGCTCCCAGCAACTGCAGGTAGAATAATAATCTTCAATACAATTAACAGAATAGTTATAAATAAGTAATGAGTTAGTTGCCCCGGCAGCGCTAATACTATTCATATTAGCTGTAGTCATATATGGCAATAAAAAGCCCCCGGCAGTATTTGGCGATAAATCCAAAATAGCAGAACCATTAGGGGCAGCGCCGGTTGAATTAATACCCACATTCTGTGCATAGAGCGTAGTGCCGGTAATTACCAGAAACGCTACCAGTATTTTGCAGAATATGTTATTAACTGTTTTCATTTTTATTCATTCTCTTTAATTATGCACGTCAACTGTTTCAACCAGAGCTGCATAAATATTGGCACTTCCAGCGTCCTGATCTTTTACTGTAAATGTCAGGGCACCTGCAGCACCCTGTGCGTAACCATCTATAGACCCATCTACAGTAGCACCATCATTATCGGTTCCAAGTATATTATTGCTTGGGGAAGTCCATGAAACAGCTCCTGTTACACCATAATACGTTTCACTATAATAATTAGCAACTACATATGAGTTTGCAACTGTAGGAGTTATAGAACTGGAAATTGTTGACACCTGGCTTGGGCTACCTGTAGGCCCATCAATTCCAGTTGTTCCCAGAAGGGTATTACCGGCAATAGTTGCTGTATTGCAAAAGCCATAAAATGCTACGGCACTATTATTATATCCCCAATCATCTCCAGTCTCAGTAAGGGTAATAGTATACGTTGCAGCTGTAGCAGCAACAAAACCAAATATTGCGGCATTTGTAACGTAACATCCACCTGACCAATAACCGTAAGTATTAACTATAGTAGTAACAGCAGATGCACTGCCTCCACTTACAGAACATGTACCCGTATATAAATGGCAAGCAGTAGAGAATCCATTTGCCATTACAAGCACTATCTCATTGGCGTGATTTGTTGTAATGGTTACTGTTTTAGTATTGGCTGCTGAAACCACTGTATTGTCAACTGAAATTGTTCCACAGGCAAGTACTGTAAGCGATGTTGTTACCGTTGTTGTACCGCAGGCATTTGTTACAGCATAATTAACTGTTACTGTTCCTGCCGTTACACCGGTTGCAACGCCACCTGCTGTAATAGTGGCAGAACCTGTTCCGTTTGTAATAGACCATGTACCCCCTGCTGTAGCATCAGTAAAGGCCGGCGTTGTGCTACTAATACCTACTGTTGCGGCACCCCCGCCAATTGCTGCTACAGTAGGTGTGGTAATTACAGTTACTGCATAACCGGCACTTGAACCACTTGTTCCACAAGGTCCGGTTGCTGTACAGGTAATATTGCCAGGTCCCCCGGTAGATGCATTTGCATTTACTAAAATAGTTGCTGTTCCCTGCCCTGAAGCTATAGTACCAACTGCAGCCGGTACTGTCCACGTATATGATGTTGCACCTGCTGAAGAAGCAGTATATGAGTTACCCGATGAACTTATACATATCGAGGTAGGTCCTGAAGTTATTGTTGGAGCAGCTGGAGTTCCATTTACTGTTACAGCTAAAGCCGGACTTGAAGCACTGGTACCGCAACCATTAGTGGAAGTTACGGTAATACTATAGGTGCCACCTGCAGCTCCCCAGTTTACAGTAGCACTACTGGCCTGGCCTGTTTGTGTTGTTGTTCCTGAAACTGAAAAAGTACCACCTCCCGAAAGCGTCCAGGTATAAGACGAACCATTTACGGGAGTTACCGAATATGTTGCACTTGTACTAACGCATAAAGAAGTAGTACCTGTTGGTGCAGTTGGAGTTGATGGTGGACCTGTACAAGGGCAATACAGAGGTTGCCATGTACTGTTGGAAGAAAAGAATCCTTCAATGCAATTAATATCGGAATTATATATAAGTAAAGAATTAGCAGCTGTAGCTGCAAGGGTATTCATTTGGGCTGTTGTTAAATATGGCAAAAGAAACCCGCCCCCAGTATTACCCGATAAATCTAAAACTGCTGAAGCATTTGGCGTTGCGCCGGAAGAGTTTATGGCAACATTTTGCGCATCAAGATTAGTCGCTGTACCGGCAAATAAACAAAATACAAGTATATAGAGTATTTTACTTCTCATTCAAACCAGGATATAAAAGAACTGAAATGATGGGGGAGGCATTTCACTTGTTTCCGTATACGAAAACAAGAAGCCGATGTTACGGAGATATTATGATTTACATGTATAACCATCATACCAGGGAGCTGAAGATTACCTAAATGTTATATTTTTTAAGCAGATTTCATTCTACCTAAATTGAATTAGGTTGCAAATTTAGTACAAAAAACCCAAAAATTGAAATAATTTGAACTTTTTCGCAAAATAAATATCAACAAAATGCTAAAAAAGTGGCTTTTTTGATGTTTTTATGCTCTGTCTCACTTGTGCTAACATGATTTAGCCGGAAATGGTTAATTTGACTTAAATTTTAACTGATTCTCATTAAAAAAATTACTTTTGGTCGCTAAACTTTACAATCTTTTATTGTTCTAACATTAAAAACAATTTATTATGAAAAAAATATCAATCTCTATTGCTTTCGTTTCAATTTCTGTCGCTTTGTTTTTCAGTTCATGTTCCAAGCCTGACAGTACTGGTTCTCAAGGCCCACAAGGCCCTGCAGGGCCTGCATACACAGGTACTTTGAGCGGACATGTATCGCTATACAATGAATATGGGGACTTGCAGCCTTCCATTGCCTGTAAATCGGTCAGGGTAGTACTATATAATTCATCTAATGCTGTTATTGATTCAGTTAATGCAGATTCGGTTGGAGCGTATACAATTAAGAATGTTTCAACCGGGTTATATACTCTTGCATTCAGGGACACCAATTATGGACAGGAGTTACATGAAAATTTCCAATTCCTTGGCAGCTCCCAGCCTCTTGATGTAGATGCAAAGCTGTCACATTTGCCAGGTTTTACATTTACAATAGGTGGAGATTCTGTTCATAATAAACCTAACGACACTTTAGTATATATATACGGTACACTTTCAGTGGCTAGTTCGCAGGCCAGAGATCTGGCAGTATTTATTGGTGCCAATTCTTCAGTTAGTTCAACACCCGGAACGTATAGTTCAGTTGTAACTCTTACAATTCCGGCAGGTGCAACTACTTTTAATTCATCCATTGCCGTGAATACTTTTTACCTGGGCGGATTACAACCCGGACAAACTGCATACATAAACGTATATGCGGCATCGGTTAATTATGCCAGCACTTCGGAATATGAAGACTATAATACAGGACAAACAATATATAACGCGCTCGGTATTTCATTAACGGCTAATCCTGTGAAATTGTAGGCATTCCTATAAATTCTAATTTAAAAGCAGGATTGATATCCTGCTTTTTTTATTTACTGCTTTCATATGAATAAATAAAACGTAATTTTGAAAGCAAATTGTAAAATAGCTTTTATGAATCTTACACTGAAAGTATGGAGGCAGAAAAATGCCAATGATAAAGGTGGATTTGTAACCTATAATGTGAAAGATATTTCATCTGATATGTCTTTCCTGGAAATGTTTGATGTACTTAACGAAGAACTTATAAGCAAGGGTGAAGAACCTATTGCATTTGACCATGACTGCCGCGAAGGAATTTGCGGAATGTGCAGCATGTATATAAACGGAAGACCACATGGCCCGCTTAAAGGAACTACTACCTGCCAGCTGCATATGCGTCATTTTCACGACGGGCAAACTATTACGGTTGAACCATGGAGAGCAAAAGCTTTCCCGGTTATAAAGGACCTTGTTGTAGACCGCAGTTCATTTGACCGTATAATGCATTCTGGTGGTTATATTTCAGTATCGACCGGTAATGCACCTGATGCTAATTCAATACCAATAGGAAAAGACGTTGCTGATGAAGCTTTTGATGCTGCTACTTGTATAGGTTGCGGTGCCTGTGTTGCAGCGTGCAAAAATGGTTCCGCCATGTTATTTGTATCGGCCAAGGTTTCACAATTAAGTTTACTGCCCCAGGGTAAACCCGAAAGTAAACAGCGTGCCCTGAATATGTTACATACCATGGATGAAGAAGGTTTTGGCCATTGCACCAATACCAATGCGTGCGAAGCTGAATGCCCTAAGAATATATCGGTGGCCAATATTGCCCGCCTTAACCGCGAGTATATATTAGGAGCACTGGAGAAATAAGAATTTATTTTCTTTCTATCAGTGCCACGGCATGGGCACTTACTCCTTCATGCCTTCCCACATAACCCATTTTTTCGTTGGTAGTAGCTTTTATAGAAACCCTGTCTTCGGTTATGTCCATAACTTTTGAAAGTGCAGATTTCATGGCGGGAATATGAGGGACTATTTTAGGAAGTTCCAATACAACGGTTGAATCAATATTGCCAATTGTGTATCCCTTCTCTTTTATCAATTGCACCACTTTGTCAAGCAATATTTTGCTGTCAATATTTTTAAATTCAGCCGAAGTATTGGGAAAGTGAACACCTATATCTCCCAACGCAGCTGCGCCAAGCAGAGCATCGCAAATAGCGTGTATCAGTACATCAGCATCTGAATGTCCCACTGCTCCGTGTGGTGAGGAAGGCAAAAGAATCCCTCCCAGGTAAAAAGGCCTGCCCTTTTCAAGCTGGTGAACATCGAAACCATATCCTATTCGGAAACTCAAAACTGCGAAAGAGTATGAAAAAACTCAGCTGGCAGAATCATCGGTTTTTTTAGCCTTTGTTTTGCCAAAATTAAATCCTAATGAAATACGCAATGTATTCTGCAATGGATTTTGCTGGCTGATAGGAATCAGGTAAGCAGCGTCAATATATAAAGTAGTAAGCCTGAAGCCTGCACCCATTGTAAAGTATTGTCTTCCGCCCTTGGTTTGGTTTTCGTAAAAGAAACCTGCACGAGCTGCAAACTGGTTATCGTAGGTATACTCCATTCCGCCACACCAGTCTATTTCATTAAATTCCTCCTGTCCGCCTCCGGGTGCATCATAAAAAGATTGAATTAAACCCTGGGTAATACCTACATTCGGATCCATACCTGCTTCTATAACCGGTTCGCCATTCTTCATAGAATCACTTCCGTTTACCTTACTTAGCTCATATAAGGGCGGTGTAGGAACGAGCAGTTTATTCATATCAAACAGGAACATTATCTTATTATACTTATCCAGGTTCATGGTAAGCGATGGCCCTATGCGAAGGTTTGTAGGAAGAAAATTAGCAACACCCGAATTAGAGTATGTAATTTTAGCACCCAGGTTAGAAATACATGCACCTACGGCGAAATAACTATTCTTGCCTCCAACGGTTATTTCCTTGCTTTTATAATATGCTGAAATATCTACCGAAAATGATTCACCCGGATGTGTATACTCACCTTGCACCGCAGAAGCACCGGTAAGGTTGGAATAAATATACCTGCCTGTCATTCCAGCTGAAAAATTGTCAGATAACTGGCGTGCATACGCTACATCTAGTGCAAATTCGTTAGGATTGAAATTACCTATAGTTACTCCGTTATTGTCAGTAAATTCAATATTACCCAATGAAAAATAGCGCAGTGAAGCACCTATAGTTTGAAGGCTTGGCAACTTGTAATAAAACGACAGGTACGAAAGATTAATATCGGGCACTAATTGCCTTAACCATGGGGCATAGGATACTGAAAAACCCATTTTATCAGAGTCCGGAATAAAGGCAAGCTTGGCAGGGTTCCAGTGAATAGAATTACAATCGGGGGAAGATGCTGCTCCGGCATCACCCAATCCTCCGGCACGTGCATCGGGGCCAATTAACAAAAAAGGAACGGCAGTGGTTACTACATTTACATTAGCAGCCAGGTTTTGCCCTAAAATATTGGCCTTGCCCGTTTGGGCAAAAACACCCTGAGTTAAAGCCAGTGTAAGAAAGGGCAGTAAGCTTATTTTTCTGATTGCAGACAAATTCATTCTACTGATGTTGAAATACTTTAAACGTTATAAGCCGCATTTTATTGTATGCCTAAAATTTTAAAGGAATACAAAGATATAAATTGCGCATTATTCTCGATAGGTTTTGAAAAGAAACGTTCAACCCTTTATAAAATTGCTGCATTAGTTGCACTTTTAACGTAATAATTGCACTTTTTATGCAGTCAATTTTCCCAAGCAGTTGGTTATCAATTAT
>Ga0206855_10307_pt1 | contig 13588 bp, 13 predicted proteins | sample Alteio_BWOrgCont_51_FD_152637 | JGI IMG/M metagenome (GOLD analysis project Ga0206855, IMG submission 152637) | Enriched cells from forest soil in Barre Woods Harvard Forest LTER site, Petersham, Massachusetts, United States -... | ecosystem: Environmental > Terrestrial > Soil > Temperate forest >...
CGGTGGTGCCGCTCTCGTACGCCTTTGAGGCATGGACAGGCCTTGAATATACAGCTGCAACCGGGATGTTTTACCAGGGCATGAATACCGATGCTTTACAAACCATCACCGATGTACGCAACCGTTTCGACGGCATTAAGCGCAACCCTTTTAACGAAGAGGAATGCGGCAACCATTACGCCAGGGCGATGGCAAGCTGGTCGGCTATTATCGCGCTAAGCCAGTTTAATTATTCTGCTGTAACAGGCAAGCTTACGATTACTTCGGTACCGGGGAACTATTTTTGGTCCGATGGCTACGCATGGGGCAATGCCGAGGTAAGTAAAGGTAAAGTAGTGCTTTCGGTACATTCAGGCACGCTTAAGCTTAATGAGGTTGAGTTAAAAAATGAAGGGACAAAGCATTTCGCGCAGCCGGAGGTGTTAGGGGAAGGGGGTAAAAGGGTTGTTATGTTGTAAGGTTGAAATGTTGTTGTGGTCGTAATAGCTGCAGTGGTTGAAAATATTGCAATGGTTGTAAAAGTTAGTAAAACTTTCAAAATAACTTCCGGGAATTGCATGGCGGTCACTTTACTCACCCCGACTACGCTACGCTTGTCGACCCTCTCTACCGTAAACGGTAAAGAGGGTAAAAATAAACTTTCTAAACCCTCTTTTTTGCCTGCAAAAGAGAGGGTGGTCGAGCGAAGCAAAGACCGGGTGAGTAAACTATGCGAGCGATATTAATGCTAATGCTCAACGGTGGGTCAACTCGACCGAATACCGTTATCGCTAACTCTGCTGATTTATTTTGAAAGTTTTACTTAGCACGTTGCGCACTACTTCTTTCTTTCCGACTTTCCGGACTAATCTCTAATCTCCAGTCTCTGATCACTGCCCAACGGCAGCTTAAAATAAAACGTCGAGCCTGTTCCCGGTTTGCTTTCAACCCATATTTCGCCTTTATGCCGCTTAATTATTTCGGATGAAATGAATAGGCCGAGGCCTAAACCCTGGAAATTATTTAAAGTTTTTTCGCTCCCGTAAAATCTTTCAAATACATGATGCCAATCGTTTTCGGCAATCCCAATGCCATGGTCCTGCACCGAAACCACCAAATGGTCGTTTTTGATAAACGAGTTTACTATAATGTTATCGGCGCGGGGCGAGTATTTTGCGGCATTATTCAGCAGGTTATTAAATACCTGTTCAATCCTGTTGCGGTCGGCCATCAGGTTGGCCTTTGCTATATTTTTGACGGTAATTTTGTGGTTTGATTCTATATCTGCAAAACTTTCGACGCCTTGTTTTAACAGTTCTTCAAACGGAAAAACATCGAAGTCGTAATCTATCTGGCCTGAGTTGATGCGGGAAACATCCAGCAAATCGTTGATGAGCTTCTCGAGTCGTGTAATATGTTTTAGTGTTTTTGCTACAAACGAGAACGATTTGTCCGCGCTATCCATATTTTTATAAAGCAATTGTGTATAAGCTTTAATACTGGTTAAGGGCGTTTTTAACTCGTGGCTGGCTATCGACAAAAACTCGTCTTTTTTATGCATCAGGTCTAAAATGGCTTGTTCGGCTGCCATCTGGTCGGTAATATCGGTCATGCTGCCGATGTAGCCGTCGAATACTTTTTTATCAAAAATGGGGTTGCTCTGGATGTGCATCCACCGGTATTCTCCATTAACATTTTTAAACCTTGCTTTTGTTGTGTACGGCACGTGGCCGGCAAAAGCCTTTACCAAAACCTTGTTTTCCTGGTCGTCGGTGTGCAGCGTAAGCATCCAGCCCAAACCCAGGCTGTCCTGAAACGTCATCCCGCTAAATTCAATCCACTTGCTGTTAACGTAGGTAACCCCGCCCTTCGCATTTGCCTGCCATATAATAAAAGGGGTTTGATCGGCAATTTGCCTGAAATAGGTCTCACTTTGCTTTACCGTCTCCAGCAACTCTTCCAGTTCAAGGGCATCGGCAAGTTTTTGCGCCGTAAATCGCTGCAGTTCATCCTTCATCTGTGCTATGGCATTACCCAAAAGATCGGTGTACCCGCGTGGTATTACAGGCACATCAAAGTTGCCGCTGCCGATAGCGTTTGCCGCATCGGCCAGCATTTTATTGTTTTTATCGATTTTCGCAATCGAGCCTGCCAGGCTGCCAACCACATCGTTTGAATATGGGCTCAGCGTTAAACCGGTATCACCCACAGCAATTTTTTCGGAGGCTTTCCGCAATTCTATTAAGCTGGCGCGGATATCCATTATGGTATAGCTTACCGTAGCAGCTATAAGCGCCATACAGATAATCAGTAAAAAAAGCCAGTTGTTTACTTTAGTTTCTTCGCTGGCCTCAAGGTTAACCAATGTATTGTTAACCTGCGACGTTAGCTTAAACTGGAGCATCTTCAGTTGCTCAGTTGCATCGCCCGACAGTTTCCACCATTGCTTATCATTGTAGGTGCTGTCGATGTTCATCCGCTTAAAGGCTCCATCCAGGTAGCTTATTACCGGTTTCAAGGCTGAATTTTGCCTTATTTGGCGGTATGATTGTATGGAGCCGGGAGAGGCTTTGAGCATAAACTCCTTTTCGAATGTATTATACACCTGGTATAAGCCAACCAGGCCATATAAGGTGCCTACGGCATATTTGCTGTGGGTGTACAAAACGTTGTATATGTTTGAATTTATGATAGCCAGGTAGATGTTCATTTCCGACAAGGCCTTTAATCCTCGGATGTCCTGGTTTACCTTTCCTGAATTTCCCATCAAAAGTTCTGGAGTGGCATCGAGGTAGCTTATCCTGAAGATGGTGGTTGTATAATAGCCCATCACGGCATCGGGCACCAGTCCGTGACGCGTAATGTTTTTGCGTACGCCATCCAGGCCATCAAGCAAGGTGTAGGTTTTAATGCCTTTTAATTCGGGGTCAGTTTTTTCAAGATGGGTTATATCTGAATCAGTTTGCTTCCATTGGTTTGCAAAACTGTCATACTGATCCTTTTTTAAAGCAAATTCATAACCAAACCTTCCTTCGGCGCGTAATGACTCGATGAGCCTGTTTACCGCAGCCGCCCGGTTGATAATCCTGATATTGTTATGAAGTAAGGCTAACTTTTCTTTTTCGCCGTTGTAAAATTGAAAAGATACGTAAAGAAAGAAAAGCGAGGGAATTAAGCCAATTAGGATCAGCTTTGCCTGTAGTGATAATTTTTTAAATAAGCTTGCCAACCTGTTCAATTGTATCAAGATTAACGTCAGTAGCGCCTGCGAAAAACACCAACTTTATAAAATAATTTAAAAATTTTATTTTTTAAGTTAACAAAAAAGCGGCTAAGGACTGCGTAATTTAGCTGTTTACAAATCAAAAAAGAAACGAAATGACAAGTTTTGCAGATAGTGCACAAAATTTAAAGGCACAGGCATTTAAAATGCTGCACGAGCGGCAGGGCATATTTGTTATTCCTAATCCATGGGATGCCGGCTCGGCAAAAATGTTGGCGGCAATTGGGTTTGAGGCGCTGGCTACAACCAGCGCCGGGCTTGCGTTTTCGCTTGGAAAGGCCGATGGGAAAGGAGCGGTTAGTCGTGATGAAGCACTGGAAAATGCACGCGCCATTGTTTCGGCAAGCAGCTTGCCAGTTTCGGCCGATTTGGAAAATGGTTATGGAGATGATCCCAAAACGTGCGCCGAAACGATTTTGCTGGCTGCGGCGGTGGGGCTTGTGGGCGGTTCGATTGAGGACGCTACCGGGCGGCCTGAGGACCCAATTTACCCATTTGAACTTTCGGTGGAGCGTGTCAAGGCTGCTGTAAAAGCGGCGCGCAGCCTGCCATTCCCTTTTATGCTGACTGCAAGGGCCGAGAACCTGCTCCACGGGCGGCCTGATTTAGAGGATACCATAAAGCGTTTAGTGGCTTTTGCTGATGCCGGGGCCGATGTGCTTTTTGCACCGGGCCTAAATACCCGTGAAGAGATTGAAGCGGTCGTAAAAGCTGTTGCACCCAAACCTGTAAATGTTGTTTTGAGCGCCGGTATTGCCGGCCTTCCGCTTGAGGAGATTGGGGCAATGGGGGTAAAAAGGTTAAGCCTGGGTTCGGCGCTTGCACGGGCCGCTTATGGCGCGTTTATGAACGGTGCCGGGGAAATTAGCGAAAAAGGTACCTTTAGTTTTGCGCCGGGAGCTGTTGCTTACGCGAGGCTTAATGCGTTGCTGAGGCAGAAAAATTAATTACTTTTCGACCTCTAAACACCTTAATATACATTTAGTTCTTTAGGATATGATCGGCTGCCAGTATCAAAAATAAATAATCACTTGTGCCGCCGCCCAAAACATATTCCCCTTGCTGCCATAAATACGGCCATTTTAATAATTCAGGAAAATCCGGCCGGATCAATGCCGTGCCTGAACTAACGCCACCGGGTATGTACGACCAATCGGCCCTGTTAAAGCCATAGCCTGGAATCATAGATTCAGCGCCTACGCCCGAAACAAAGGAAGATGTATTTGATCCCGGATGGCAACCCAGGATAAAATTGATGGCGCTCAGCATATAATCTTTCGGAAATATCTGCGGAAATGCCGCATGCAAAAAATACTGCTTGTAGCCGAAATTCTGTATATCCCAGCCTGCTCCCCAAATATTTGGTTTATAGGGCACGCCATAAGGTGTTTTACTGCCTTCAGTTTTTATCTGTTCAAAAAGCTTTGCGGCGGCGGCAGTAATTATTTTGGTATACTGCGGGTCATTAACCAACGCTACCGACCTGGCGGCAAGCCAGCCGATGTAACCCATGCTGCCAGCAATCTCCTGCTGATGCGCGATTATAAAATCAGCATATTGTTTGTCTTTTGTGGTTTGCAATAATTCTACCGCTAAATCTAATTTTTGCAGCGGCCGCGCCTTTTCATTTCTGTTCCATACCTCTTTTGCGATGGCAAGGCATTGGGTTGCGAGGGTATCATTAAAACCTTTCATCACCCTGGCAGCGGCAGCCAATGATGCTGCTACTTCCAGTTCTCTTGAAGGGTTTGCTTCGGTAAACACCCATCGGTCATCCGGTGCACCTGGTTGTCCGACAGCAGGTACGGAGCTGCCATCAGTAGGGGCTTTGTAAAATTTATTATCTGTAATATTTGTGGGGTCGCCTAAGGTGGTGTATTGCCGTTTTGTGGGCTCTACTATACCGCGATAAAACCGGCCCATCGCCTGGTAGCTGCCCACAATGCTTAACAAGCCATGTTCCACCTGTTGCAAAATATCAGGTTTGCCATCCGGCTGCTGTATTTCAACCACGTGGTTTACCTGGTCGACTGTAGTGTTATCATATTTCACATCAAAAAGCTCGTAGGCCAAAGTTAAACCCTGCACCGTTGTGGCCTGCGATTCAACCCGCAGGTCAAAGTCACCGGCATCGTGCCAGCCGCCTCGGTTCAAAAACGGCACCGTTTCGCCCGATTTGTATTTATTAAGCGTTAAATGCCCTTGTATATAACCGTCAAAATGGTTCGAGTCGGTAGGCGCCATTCGTGCATCATCCATATGGCATAAGCCATGCCATACCCTGTATTTATCATTCACCCGCATGTGGCACATCTGGACCGGCAAAAAATATTCGAGGGTGGGTTGCCATACATCACGGTCGTACACGGTGGGGCTGATCTGGAAGGGATGCGTTTGAACCTTTCCATAACGCACCTCGTACATTCCCGGTGTTTTTATAGTCGAAAAATCAAACTGCAAATAATGGTAACGCAAAAAGTTGCCCCAAACTTTTGCATCTGTTTTTAAAACAGTTGTTAAACCGCCATTTTCAGCTATCCTTAAAAGCTCGGGCTGAAGTTTACGTTTGTCGTTTTTATCAAGTTCGATTACGGCGATTTTTGATTGATTGGGATGATAACCGATCTGCGAAACCTGTACCACGGGTTCCGATTGCCAGCCTTCAATGGCATGTGGCGTTACCAGCCATACGATGGCGTTTTTGGTAGCCCCTTTGGCAACAAGCGATCTTACCACAAACCAGCCGTTATTATGTTTGCCCCTGCCGTCGAGCAGTTGCAGGTTACCAGGTCCCTCATTTTCAATGATCATCCGCTGGCTGTCCGATTCGGGGGCGACCGTAAGCCTTTTGCCTTCAGCCATCGGCGTAGTTTGCAAATCGCCGTCATCATCTTTATACATCTGGTCATCCGGTTGGCGTGGGAATATGCCAAATTGCTTATCCATGTAATACGATTTGCCAAACAATATTCCCGGATATAGCTCAAAATTAAATCCCACTTTTCCGATCCAGCTATCCGGCAGCGGCGCATCCAGGTCGACAATTATCCTGAAACCTTTCCCGGCAGGTTCAACCCGCGTGGTATAGCCAAATTTCAGGTCGGGATATATTACCGGGTTAAAGCCTTTGCGGTTAATGGACGAATCAGGATAACGCATGTGTACGCTGATCTGCTGCTTTTTAACGTCGACCATGCGTTTGCCAACTTTTGGTATCGGCTGCCATTGGCCGGGTGTCGGCTCAAGCCTGATGTCGCCGTTGGTAGCTACTCGCTGGCCGTTTTGTATTACGCCAACACCGCCCTGGTGGCCTTCGGGATAAAAATCATGCGCCAACATTACATTAACACCCTGGTATTCCAAATACTCCAGGTCGTTTAATTTCATGCCGGCAGCGCTGTGCTTTGCTTGTGCTTTAATTATAAAAACCTGGGCCGATAAAGCCAGGCCCAAACAGAATATCGGTAAAAACTTATTATTGCGCATGATGATTTTATTAATTTTGGTACATTACAGGCAATTAACACCCGATAAAGGCGACAGGAATTGAAAGTTCAATTCTACCTAAAAAATCTAATGAAAATATCAAATCTCATCCTTTTTCTTTCACTATTTCTAATGGGTACCGCTTCGGCTCAAATAACAAGGTACGACCAAAACGCCCGTTTGAAAATATACCGCGAAATGAAAAAATCGATGGTGGATGAATTGCTGAAACCCTGGTACCCGGCAGCTATTGATACTATCGACGGCGGCTTTTTGAGCACATTTACCTACGATTTTAAACCACAGGGAAACCAGGATAAAATGATAGTTACCCAGGCCAGGCATACCTGGAGCAATGCAAAAGCGGCTGAGCTATTTCCGTCAGATGCATGGTATAGCGCTGGTGAAGAATCGGGGCTCCGCTTCCTGCGCGATAAAATGTGGGATAAGCAATACGGTGGTTTTTACACCTATACCGACAGGCAGGGAAACCCGAAACAGGGCGCCTTTGCTCCAAAAGAAGCTTACGGAAATTCATTTGCTTTATATGCGCTGGCTGCCTATTACCAAAGCACAGGGGACACCAGCGCGCTGAATTTTGCCATAAAGGAATTTCACTGGCTGGAGCAGCACAGCCACGACCCTGTTTATAAAGGCTATTACCAGCACATGGAAAGGGATGGCACGCCGATAAAAAGAACTGCGTCTGTATCATCCACTGCTGAAACCGGCTATAAAGATCAAAACACCTCAATTCACCTGCTGGAATCATTTAGTGAATTGTATAACGTTTGGCCGGATAGCTTATTAAAAGTGCGCCTTGCAGAAATGCTGCACCTGGTAAGGGATGTTATTACAGATGACAAAGGCGACCTAAGGTTGTTTTTTCAGCCCGACTGGACGCAGGTATCCTATCGTGATTCAAGCGATGTGGTTATTTTAAAGCACCGCAACATTGATTGTATTTCATTCGGACATAATGTAGAAACTGCCTATTTAATGCTTGAGGCTTCGCATCTGTTGGGCATCAAGCACGATACTTTAACCAACCGCATCGCAAAAAAGATGATTGATGATGCATTAAAAAATGGCTGGGATAATAAAGTGGGTGGGTTTTATGACGAGGGCTACTATTTTAAAGATAAACCCGGCGTAACCATCATAGCCGATACAAAAAACTGGTGGGCGCAGGCGGAGGGCTTAAATACTTTATTAATGATGGCTGATAAATATCCTCACGACCCTCATCAATACGAAGAAAAGTTTAAGCAGCAATGGCAATATGTACAAACCTACCTTATTGACCATGTACACGGCGACTGGTACCAGGGCGGATTGGATAAACAGCCCAATTACAAACCGGCGCTGAAAGGGCAAATTTGGAAGGGTACCTATCATGTCTTCAGGGCGCTCATCAATTGCACCAACCGGTTAAATCCATATCACACACTTCCACCCGCGCCTATCAATATAACCTTTAAAAAAACACCCTCGCCTGTTTTAAAATGGAGTTATTCAAACAGCAACCGGAGGCTTTTAGGCTATAATATTTATCTAAATGATAAAAGAATAGCATTTACCCCACTTACCCATTGGGATATACCTTCGCCCTCATTGGCACCTGGTAAAATACTTATCCGTTCAGTTGATTTGCAGGGAAATGAATCGGCACCGTGCTATTTCTTAACAAAAAAATAATATCTGTTAAAATATATTTTCGCATCTTTATCATAAACTAATTCGCCCGAACCTATGAGACCATTTTTCGCTATTTCCGTTTTTTTTGTTTTTGCGGTATTACTCTCATCCTGCAAACAGCCATCAAATATCCCGCAGTTCGACCACGTGATTATTGTTATGGAAGAAAATCATGCATTTGATGAAATTATCGGGGTCGCCGATGCGCCGTATATAAACCAATTGGCTGATAGCGGCGCGTTGTTTACCGATTCACATGGCGTAATGCATCCAAGCGAGCCCAATTATATGGCCCTTTTTTCAGGCAGCACCCACGGCTTAATTGATGACTCCTGCCTCTTAACCTCAACACCGTTGACAACACCAAACCTGGGTGCTGCCCTTATCAGCAAGGGCTTTACTTTTAAGGGATATGCCCAAACCATGCCTTCCGTTGGCTATATCGGCTGCACCTACGATACCAGTACCGTAACCGTAGGCACCCTGTATGGCCGTAAACATTGCCCCTGGGTAAACTGGCTCGGTACCGGCGAAAATACAATTTCGCAATCCCTTAGTTTACCTATGACCGACTTCCCGAAAGATTTCAGCAAGTTGCCTGCTTTGGCCTTCGCTATCCCCGATATGGACCACGATATGCATAACACCACCGGCCCCGGCGATGCAGCAGCTATACAAAGGGGTGATCAATGGCTAAAAGAAAACCTTGCCGCCTATGCTGCGTGGGCCAAAACCCATAACAGCTTGCTGATAGTTACATTTGACGAAGACGACTCAAAAACGACTCAAAATCATATTCCTACTATTTTTTATGGCGCGAATATTAGTATCGGGAAATATGCAAATACCATTAATCATTACAATGTATTGCATACCCTGGAAGGCATGTTCCATTTACCCGTTAGCGATACCACAAATGCCGACCCGATTACTGATGTCTGGAAAAAATAAACGCCAAAAAACATGACTAAGACTTCCCGGTTGAGGCTTTTGAAATAACCTCAAATGTTTCAACTCCCCGGGGAAATATTTCGCTACCCATTTTCCGTTGGCCTTTATAATAAAAGAGGATTTGCCCCAGTCTTCGATCGGCTTGCCGTTATTGGTTCAAATAATTTTGCGCCATCCGAACTTTAAATGGCAGGCAGCGACCTGACAATTCGCACTTAAAATAACCACATAGATCAAGTATTTATATGATAATCATCATTTTGCAGATGAGTGGTTTGGCCCAACTTTATACCAATATATTTAAAGAAGATGAAAACTATACTTGTACTTACCGACTTTTCAAAAAAAAGCGGAAAATGCAGCAATATTTGCATTAAAAATAGCCGAGAAAGCAAACGCAAACATCATCCTGTTTCATTCAATCGAAAATTTCCAGTCGGTTAACGTGCCTGAATCCGGGTCGTGGATGTACGAAGATTACGAGGTGGTAAAAAATGAAAGCATCGCGGAGTTAAAAAAACTGGAAAATTATCTTACAAAATATCATAAACCCGGCGCATTCGAACCTGAAATTAGTTTACTAAACGACATGGGCTACGATTTGGGCGATAACGTAAGCCTGCTTGTTAAAAATAAAAATATCGGCCTCGTTATTATGGGAACCAAAAGCGACGATACCGTATCGCATGTGTTTAGCGGCAGCGATGCAAGCAGCGTACTCGGGCATGCAAACTGCCCCGTTTTATTTGTACCCGAAAACTGCCATTTTGAGGATTTTAAAAACATCGTATTTGCCAACGACTTGAAAAAAGATTATACAGAAGCTATAAGTTTTTTAGTTGAGCTCGCCCGTCTTGACAATTCACATATCGTGCTCACCCATTTCGGCGATTATACCGTTAAAGCATTCAGTTGTTTAAAATTGATAGAAAATGAATTGAAATTTGACAATATAAGTTCACGTCTCCTTCCTATGGAAAAAATGGATGAGCAATTACGCAATTTTGCGGCATCGGCTAAAGCGGACCTGATCGTACTGATCCATCACAAACAAGATTATCTTAAAAATATTGTATTTGGCAGCGACAGTAAAAATATCCTGAAACACAATCAACTGCCTGTTTTAATTTTACCAGGTTGATAAATGTCAAGCGCTCTCGGCAAAAGCCTTAAATTGATCGAGCCACTTTTGATTCTGTTTTTTAGCCATGCCCGGCATAAGGAATGCCATTAATTTGGGCATAAAACCTATCAGCTTCAGTTCGCCCATGCCAGCGGTATAACGTGTTTTTTTGTCCGGCAGTTCGGTAAAGCTATTGGTTAAGGTGTTTACCATGTGCTCATGTTCGTAGAGGGCGGTCATTTCTGCGGGCAGGTTCATTACCTGTATGGTCTCTATTAGTTCAATTTTATGCCTCCGATTGATGTAGGTCACTTTTGATTTTGCGCCTGCTGTGCGCGATGTGCCGCTGATGGGTTCGTAGCTGATAAAACCATCCTGCCATTGTTTGAAATTGGCCGGGTTGTTGAATAAAGCCACCACTTTATCGATAGGGGCATTGATGTCGACGCTTGATTCGAATTTCATAAAAATGAATTTTTGGGGTTAATCCTTCTTTTTGCCTTTTGCGGTTGGTTTTGGTTTGAGTGCGCTTACATAATTATAACTCATGCCGAAATAAGGTTTCAGTTCATCGGTGTTTGCTAAAAGGGCATCCGGAACCACTACGTATTCTTTTTGTACGACGCCATAATTTTCCGCCAGCCTGGTATTATATTTTTCAATGAATTTTACTCTTTCTTCTGCCGGCAGTCGCAGCGTTACCTCGTCTCCCTTTGTCAGGAAGCTGTACATATGCCCGTTGAGTGACGTATAAGGTATGGTATCTCCTTTCAGCACCGCATCGGGATGGGAGGCAATCATTTTATTATAAAGATCAACCTTTTGTTCTCTCGATAATTTTATGTTTCCCATATATCACCTTTATTTTACCTGGCATAATCCAAAAAAATTGCCCGAATCGTCTCTGATAATGGCTTCGGGTGTCCCGCCGCCTTCCTTGGGCGCTTTTATAAATTCAACCCCTTTATTTTTAAGCTCCTCATAAGTTGCGTATACATCTGCGCATTCAAAAACGCCGAAACCAAATGCCTTTGCCCTGATTAAATCCGCCAGCTTTTCGGAGGTGTCTTTTTTAAACATCATTTCGTTATCCACCGGGATCAGCGTTATTTCTATATCCTGGCTTTTTGGCGAAACGGTGAGCCACTGGCCTTTTTCACCTACCGGTATATCCATTTTTATCTCGAAACCAAGCTTATTTACATAAAAATCCCTTGCGCTTTGCAGATCGAGCACAAAAAAACTGACGTGTGATAGTTTATTGATCATGTGTTTTTTTATACAAAGAAATAAAATGTTATTGGCAAACCCTTTGTCCAAAATTGCTATTTATCCCAATGCATATATTCAATGAAGCAAACCGGTATATGCTTCAAGGGATGGTTTACTATATCAGTGTGCAATCTCCTTTGAAATGCCGCATAAGCCGAAGGTGTTATTTTCAGCCTGCGCTTAAATAATTTATTGAAAGAACTCATGCTTTCGAACCCCAGGTTAAAACAGGTTTCGGTTACCGATGTTCCATTTTGTAATAGTTCCCTGGCTTTTTGAATTCTAACTGTGGTAAGATATTGATGAGGTGTAACGTGATAAGTTTGTTTGAACAAACGAAGGAAATGATACTTTGAGAAACAGGCCTCGCCTGCAATGGCATTGATGTCAATATTGTCCGCGTAGTGCTTATCAATAAACAGCTTTGCTTCAACTATCCTTTTATATAAGTATATTTTAGGATAGTTTTGTGTACTCATGTTTCCAGACTTCGTTTTTGAAATGGTTATTGCCGAAAATGCCGGTATAAAAATAAAAATATAATATTAATAATTCACCTTACCGCTTTTTAAAGTAGCAATCAATTTATCGTTTCCTTTGTAAGCAGTCACCCCGGTGCTTATATCAAAGGAACCTGGCGTTGCGCCGTTTGCTGTAAAAACCACCGGAACATCCATACTAAAAATGTGGTCAGGTTGCAACTCAATATTAACGTCGGTTTGCAGCCCGTCCCCAATAGTGGTTATCGTCATCCTGTCGCTGTTGGTACTCCCTGCCATTTTAACATGTAAGGTCATGAAATTGTTATCGTTACCAAAATACCATTGGATGGAAGTGAAATTAATAAAAGTACCGCTTGCATCATTATAATTTGCAACCCCTGGATTGTTATTATTATTCTTTGAACAAGCGGTAAGTAACAACACCAGGCAGGAGAAGACCAAATAGTTTTTCATCTGATTAAAATGTTAAAGTTAATATTAAACCATACGTGCTTTTATTATTAAATGAAACAGTCGGCCGACGAATAGTTGGTTTATTGGCCCGTTAGTTCATTGATTCATTGGTCCTTCAAAGTTTATATGTTCTGACTTTAGTTTTATGGACTTTCCTGACTTTTTATTAATTTTAACGCTGCTGCCGGCAATTAACCAATTTTGTATAACCTTATTTTAATTTCATGAAAATGATCGCATTACCTATAAACAAAGCTTTGTTTGCCTTAATTTTTTGCTGTTTTTGTGCCTATACAGCGTTATCACAAAATAAACCTGTTCAAATACCGGGTATCCCTTTTAGTTTATCCTGGGAGAATAAGCCGGTAAATTATGCTGTCAAAGGATCGGTATTAACTATTGAAGCGGGCGCAAAAACCGATATGTTCCGTGACCCAAATGTTACTTATAATACCGATAATGCCCCAAAGTTGCTTTTTACCGCCGACAATGATTTTGTGCTTACCACCCGTATCGAACATGATTTTGCCAGCAAATGGGATGGCGGTGCAATCGTATTAAAAACGGACGCTTTGCATTGGGTAAAGTTTTGTTTCGAAAAAGATTACACTGGTATCCATCGCGTAGTAAGTGTGGTAACCAACGATATTTCGGACGACTGCAATTCGGTACCCTTAACCCAAAACTATGTTTACTATAAAATAGCTAAGGCCGATAACGTAGTAACGCTGTATTTTTCGGCTGAGGGGAAGAAATGGTTTTTGATCAGGCATTTTCAGTACAATGCGAAGGGACCTTTAAAGCTTGGTTTTTTAGCGCAATCACCCACAGGTACACATA
>Ga0206855_10309_pt1 | contig 13547 bp, 16 predicted proteins | sample Alteio_BWOrgCont_51_FD_152637 | JGI IMG/M metagenome (GOLD analysis project Ga0206855, IMG submission 152637) | Enriched cells from forest soil in Barre Woods Harvard Forest LTER site, Petersham, Massachusetts, United States -... | ecosystem: Environmental > Terrestrial > Soil > Temperate forest >...
GCAGCCTATAGAGTGGATCACCTATGGCTAACTGTTTCGTTCCTGTTCCCGCACTCTTATAAAGTTTGCAGGGTAGCGAGGCGATGTTGTCAGAGAGAATCTTCGTGCAGGTAAAAACTGTACTAACAGCGAGGGCGGTAGAATCGTTCACTACCTCATTGCTGCTATTAGAGGCACTCCCACCCTGTAGAACCTGGGCGATGATTGCCGGATTCCAGATGTTGCCGGGGATGTCGAGAATGTCGCGTTTTTCGAGTGCGTTACTGGTTCTGCGTGCAAGTGCACGTCGCTGAAATTTTGGCATGGATTATCGGTTATGTCTCCAAGAGTGTTGCCAAAGGGTCGTCTTCTTCTCTGGCAGGTTGTTGCGGTACAGCGTCCACGCGCTGGGAACTGAGCGGGTCTAATCCGAACTTGGCAGCGGACTCAAGCATGAGTCTCTTGACGGTCAGATAATTTTTCACTGCTGGATTGGGCACCGGCTTTATCGTTTGCCCTGTGCGCGTAGTAGATTGAATGCTGATGACCAGACCGTTCTTCTGTATCTCTGCCTCAGACTGCTTCCAGTGAGCGAACGATGAACAGTAGCTTGCGAGAATCTGTGCTGATACTGACGTGAGGATGCCTTGTGCTTCCAACTCGGGTGCTATCCGCTTCCATTCTTTCTTCGCCTCGGCATCTAGCCATGAGGGACACTTCGCGCCGTGCCTAAACGTGAGTTCGTGCCGGTTCGCGTGGCGATCTGCCCTATAACCTCCGGACATTACGAGGTTCGATACGGGCTTCCTTCTACTCAAAGTCTTCTCTCCTTTTCAGTTGTCGTATGTGAGTAAAGTTCTGATTTTTTCTTGTCAGGACTGACCGCCGATAGAACGCACCTATGCGCGGCTCGGAAGTCCTTTGTTTGCCACATATGAAAAGCCCCTATCGTATCAATGACTTACGGACGTGCGCAGGGTGACCACACAAGATTCCAAGCATGTGATCGCTATGGCTTCGATAAGGGGATCGGCCAAGGCACCGGCATGTGACCGCTATTGGTTCCCAGCGTGGGCAGCGATAGCGTTGATGACGTGTGACCGCGATGGCCCACTAAGGGTTCCGAATGAGAACCCATCAAGCAGACCATGACGAGCAGCACGCACCATGCAGCTAAGACAAGCCAGCATCAGCCTGTTTGTTGCTGTCCAATGTGCTCCGTATTCTCTGTAGCGTTTACGCGTGAGGTGGGAACACATCATGGTGTTGTTGATGTGGTATCGATCATGCTGCCCTGTTCTGTACGCTGGCGCGTTTGATGTTTGGGCAGCGCTGCTGATGTCGCCACGTTCGGGCGAATCTTCGGTGCGCATACTATGCAGTGACTAGCGCGTGATCGTCCTCAGCGAAAACATTCTCAGGAATCTGGTATGTGTTCTTCATGATGCCGATGTCTTCCGGGTCATGATCACGCAACATTCTGTTTGCGAAGTTGAGGCAGAATCGAACCTTGGACGAATGGCCACTCAGAAAGAATGGATCGAGAACGATATTGCGCTTTGCAACGTCTTCACTAAGCCTGTTCACGAGTGCCGGACTGATAATCGTTCCCTCTACTTCTAACCCAGCTTGGAATCTCGCAATCTGCTCAACAAACGGGCGCTTAGTGCTCAAGACTCGGATGCGAAATTTGTTTTCACCGGTAAAGTTTCTTACATCCTCGCAGCGGTTTGGATCAAGACCGCGAATCGTTGAAAGCAGACCACGAGTTATGTAATCGACTTCGGTCTTCGCATCATGGTAGAAACTTGCGATTGTATGAGATTGAAATGCTTTCCCCGTGGCATAGGCTGCCCACCATTTGTTGAATGGGTTCGAGACTATGACGACACTGTAATCGTGTTTGTCGAGTAAATGTTCTGGCGTCCCGTTTGATGTATATGTTCCCTGCATTGTGATTGAATGTTCTCCTTTGATTGAATTTGTAACTGAATGGATTACGTTCTTGCTTTGGGCGCTATAGAGGCGATGGCTTTGAGTTCTTCATCGGAGCACGGTCGGAACGACTTTGCTCTGCCCAACTGCATACTTTCGTTGAATTGCGAGATTGCTTGGCAAAGAAGCACGAGCACGAGTTGATCGAGCGTGGTTGGAATGTCGTCGCAGTGGAACCCTTCGAGTTCCGTTGAGGTTGCGAGGTGTTCCTCTAATGCTGCCTCTGCGATTGCCAAATTAGAGCGACAATCCCAATAGGATTCTTCCGTCAGCTTGTTCTTCTTTAGAACGCGCTTGTAATCCGCAATGAGCCCGTTGAGGACTCGTAAGAGCACCTGACAGTTCTCATCTGTCTGCCATCCTTCGATTGATCTAACGAATGTGGATGTTTCAAGGGCAGTAGCTAACTTGCCTTCTAGTGATTTCATGTTAGGCTGCCCCTCCTAGTTGGCAGTGAGTTGTTTAAGTGTTGGTGAGCCACCATGCGTCCGTGAATGGTCGTAAATAACGTTGCCAATCACCGGCATCGTCTTTGCGTCTCAGAATGTGAAACACCTCTAAGTCCTGTGCCTGGGTCCGGGTGATGTGAGCCTTACCATTAGCACTCACTTTCAGAGTGGCAGCGATAACGAGACCATCAACGGTAACGTTCTGGCGAGCATGAGCAGCCATATGGGTTTCAGGTGTGACCGTAGCGTCGTCAAAGACGGGTGCCGAGTAGTGCTGCCCATTCGAGTGGATGAGAGATGCTTTCGCCTTCATCGGGCAACGCCCCAGTTCTTAGGAGCAGTGATACCGGCTTCTTTGAGTTCATCTTTGAACGGCTTCATATATGCGCGGAGACTGACAACGCTCCAATGCATGCGCTTCGCTACCTCTGCCTCTGTAAGCCCGGCTTTGAGCCAGTTGCACAAATGTGGTTTAGTCGAGTCCAGTTGTCTCCACACCCGAGCGAGTGCGAATAGCTGATCACCCGAGAGATGCGTCTTACGTTTGCGATTTGTCAATTTCATAGTGTGTGGTCTTCTTATGGGTTGAATTGAGAAACAAAAAGAAATAGCCCGGACACCGCGATACACGGCACCGAGCTATGGGGTTGTGAGCAGAAACGACGAAAAGCCGCCTGCGCCTAGCGAGGTGCTAGGGCAGGGGCTATGGTGCGTTTACCCGTCCACGGGTAAAGCAATGTCAGATTACAAAGATGGGAATCAGAGCGGCAGCAACCAAGCGATAACCGGCTCTGATTCCCTATGGTGTCCGGTCATGCCGGAACCAAGTTCAAATTGTCGAGATGAATTCCTCTTTACTAGAAACCAAACTCAAATGGCCCGAATCCCCCCAACGGGGAACATTTATTTTGCCTCTAAGATAGAAAACACCTACCAAGTGCTCAAATCCGTCCAAACGGGCAACTTTGTTTGCCTCTAAGATAGAAAGCGCTCACCGATGACCCGAATCCCCCCAACGGGGAACTATTTTCTTCCCTAAGATAGAAAGCGCTCACCAAACACCCAAAAGTGTCCAGCGGAGGAAGTTTATTTTCCTCTGGTATAGGAATCGAACTCAAATGGCCCAAATCCCCCTAAACAGGGAAGATTATTTTCCTCTCTATAAGAGAAAACACCTACCAAACACCCAAAAGTCGCCAACCGGGAAGATTTATTTGATGGCACCCACGCCGAGTCCCAGGTAGCCGGGTACGGAATGAGCGATTCTTTCTCTACAGTAGAAAGCGCCTACCGATTACCCAAATCCGTCCACACCCTGCACTTATTTTCTGCTTGACAGGTCACCATGGGTTGTGAATCTATTCGGGGACCATATGCGCTGCCCCTAGATTGCCGATTCCTGAGGCGCTATAGGCCCTGGGTGCTATCCATGGCGTTTCCGGGTAGGGTAATAGCCTACCTGTTTTCGTTCTAGGTACCAAGGCTTGCTGCCCCATTGCCGGGTTACGGCAACATCGTGTGGAATCTCTTGCGGTACCTTCTTGTCCTTACATAATAGAAACCGGGTTGAGATCGAACAAAAAAGTGTCTAAGAGTTCAAAATAATCGCGGTGTCATGATTGAAGGGCCGCCCACCAAAGGGCGGACTGTATTGGCCTTTAGCCCTTCAGCTTCGTTAAATCAACATCCCTTGTTATCAGATCGTCTAGCGGGGGTTTACCTAGCACATCTTCCTTTCGCACGCCGCTAGGCCCGTTTTCTTCAATATTCTTGGTCATGCGTTCTTGATAAGGGTCCAGAATTCTCTTGTGGTGCTCATTCATGAGCGAACTCCCTCCCTGGAAGCGGTCTAGAGAGTACCACATGAACGAAATCCCACCCTATGGTTTCCGAGGTGTTCACATACGGGTAAAGGGTCCGGCAAAGTGCTCGGCAAGAATCCGCCAAAGTCCTCGCGCGCGTGCGCTGGTAACTGATTGTGCTCTCATCGTTCACTTCGTTCACTCTTCGATCCCAATAAACAAATGAGAACAACATGAACCCACAATTGGCTACCCCATTACGTTCATCACTTCGTTCTTCACTATGGGGCAGCACACTACGTTCACTCTCGTTCTCTCGTTCGTTCACTATCGTTCACTCACTCGTTCACTACGTTCACTTCGTTAAGGTAGAAAACCCGAGATTTGTATAGGAACTTGCATGTTATTGATCCTACGCATTTTAAGCTGTATAGACAGATTTGCAATCTTGCTCATAACTTCTTTAGGATCAGTAATACGTAACAGTACTGTTACAAATTAAGTAGTTGATTCCAAAGGGCCGACAAAGTGTATTTGTAACTGTAAAAGTAGTCTGAAAATGCTCGGATATGTAACAGTTACTGTTACGTATTGCCTCTAATGGGATCAATAGGTTACAGGCAGAAATCGACCAATTGCATGCACGCACCTGTATATATAGGCTTGTGCTGCCCATAGCTTAAAGGCGCATGGATCGCCTGCTTTAACCACTTGGTTTAATGCTTCAGGCCCCTGAGATTCTGTAAGCTATTGAAAGTTCGTTTTGTCACTTCGATGGTTATCTAACTATGTTTTGGACAGTAATAGGCATGTGTCCTGTGTTATCAATCACTTACAATAAACGTGCAGTTTACGCCTCAGATTTCTGCCATGTCAAGCGTAAATGTGGGTTGAACGCCAATATTCATAGGGCTGAAACACACCGGCCTGCTGACCCCACGCAAGAATACCTCTTGAACTTGTTACGTTATTCCGTCACACTTCTACGGAAGTAAGGAAAGGAGATTCATCAGAATGGCACCCATTAAGCAAACCGTATCGCTGCCCGACGATGTCGCCCTCAAGCTACGTCTGGAGTCAGCAGTAAAGAACACATCGCAACAGGAGATCATGCTGGCCGCTATCAGGGCAGCACTGAACGAAGACAAGGAAGAACACCTGTCAGACGCAGAGATGCAGGTTCAAGCGATTATCAACCTCCTTCAAACACTGGAGACAGGACAACTGCTGGCAATCTTTGAGGAACTGCGCCGGATGGTGTCGGTTCCGAAACGTAGACGCAAGACAACCGACCCTAGTGGTCAGAAGGAGAAGTGAACAGTATGGGAATGCATGGGCAGGAAGCACAAACGTTTTGCAACTTGAGGATTCTGCTCTTACAGGCGATGCCTTACATCAAGGTTGCTGCCAAGTTCAAGAATCCGTTCGGTGGATTCACCGACAAAGAGCCGGTCTACTTTCCTCGGGTCGAGGGAATGGATGTCACGTTCAGCAAAGAGGGCAGCAAGATCACGATCACCCTTGAACCAACCAAGAGCAGAAAGGCCATGAAGCCGGGATTCATCGGTTGGATGATGCCCGAAACCCTAAAGCACACTGACCAGTAACCCGCCACTAACCCAACCAAAGGAGAAAACGAAATGGAGCTATTAGCGTTCTTTCAAGATGAAGACGGAAACGAAATCGACTTTGTGACCGGACAGAAGTACCCTGCCGGGACATGCACTCAGTATCCAGTTATGGGCGGCAAAGGATACGTGTACGTGCATCCTGCTTGTGACCTGGAACTGATCCCGTCACAGGCCCAATAGGCCCACACAGACACAGAAGCCTTGTGTCTGCTCTCGCGAGTCTCAAAAAGAGACTTGATTGGCTTAGAACAGTTGACACAACATGTAGCGTGTCTCCCTGTTTTGCCTACTGAGGACACCTAACCCAATGCGAAATCCCATCCCGAACAAGCGTGACGAAATGATCCTGGGTGTGAAAAGTAATCGGAACTTTCCACACTTGATACTTGATTGTCAACATCACGTCTAGGTCACCGCCGAACTCACGTGTTTTGCCATTTTGATCTGTCGCCCAGAGGTTATAAAAATTGACGGAGGTAGTTGGATCGAACGAGAAACTCTGAGATCTGTTCAATTCTGCAACTTGCATCAAGTCTCTTGATCCCTTGTGGGGATCATGATCGTATGGAGTGTCACACGTGAATCGTAGCCGATTCGGATCAGTATTACCCACTGCTCCATAAATCATACGGAACCAGACGTGGATATCCTCAGCTGGGAGTAAACCGTTATTAGTAACGGCGAGCAAAGTGTGAGTCGGATTAACTGAATCGGACACAGCGCCTTCCGAAACTGTCAAAGCTGGCCAAGTGGAATAAATGGCCCAAGCTACTCCAACGGCAGACATAACCTTCTTCCAACTGAGTAGCTTCTTCCAACTGAGCACGGGGTGCCGCTGTTCATGCAGCATAGGAGAAGCTTTTGTTTTCTCATTAGTTTTTGTTGCCGACACATCTGGTGCACTGCGATTGACGATTCGTCGCGCGTGCTCAAGCTTTGTACGTTGCTTACTGTTCATTGTGCATTCGCATTAGTTGTCGCCGCTGCTTTAGCAGTTCACCGATGGAAGCGATAGTAAACTCGCCCACAGGAATTGCATGTCCAAGGAAAAATCCGAAATAGTGTAAGCACGTACAGTTCGAAAAATCCGCGTCGGTGCCGCCGCCCTAACCGAGTATCGCAATATCTGCATTTCATGCGGCTCCATTACTTCGCAGCCTTCTTCGCCTTCGCCCATCGTTTCCGCTGCGCGTCCGCAATACGCTTTCTGGCTTCTGCGCTCAAGGGTCTACGTTTGGGTGCAGATTTGGTGCCAGTAAGCAGTGCTCTGATCTGGGTCAACAGAGCGATTTCTTTATCGAGTTCGGTGAGTATCTGTTTGGTGTCCATCTTTCGATGACTCGTCTCTATGATGGGCTATGCCACAAATCGGTTTCATCCTGCTTGGACAGATGTATATCTGTATATGAAATCACCTTTAACTCCGGGAATGTTTCACGCAGTCGTTTGATCTCGACGTTATCAGCGGTGACATGGGGTCCAACTACTAAATAACTTGAAGATATTACGACACTCGAATCGACAAAAACATGCCCTCCATCAAAGTACAAGTAACAATGATCACACCTGCCTCCATATATTAAGGACTGGTCGAGCCGCCACCCGGTGTTGACAAAATCACCGTTTACGATCACTGTCGATGTCCCGAAATAATAGGGGAGAGACGTGCCAAAATTATGATAGGTGACATCGTCCAACATAGCGAAGTGATTAGGTTTGGCACTGAGCCTTAGGTTGGGTGGGAGAGACAGCCTTACTCCTCCATTGTGAAGAATTGCCTTTTGTATTGACCCTCCTACAACGGGAATTCCCCAGCTAAGCGGGGCTGTTTTGGCAGCATCCTGTTCAAGGTAGTCTGCCAATTCTTCAAGCTGGTCGATACTTAGGGTGGAAGTAGTATCTGTCTTTTTTGCTATCGAGTAGGCTTGGAGAGCCTTTTCAGCAGGGAAAGTGTCGGGGTAAGTTAACCTAGCCTCGACGGAGTCATCGACGCCAGCAGTTAAAAACAACAATGATCCATGAATTGATTCAATTTGCGGACCAATTACTTTGACCTCGGGGCTAGTGTCTCCCCTATAATTCGTTTTCACGGAGATTACGGCTTTTGCTAATTTGGCGAAGCCATCGAGATCGTAGCCCGCCATGAGTAATTGCAACTCATAGTGATCTGTTGCCGCCTTTCTATTGGAGTGTCCGTATTCTATGGATAACCTTTGTAACTCGTTAATGATTTCAAAGCCCAGAGTCTGTAACTTGCGATCAAACGTCAGTCGTATGTTGCTTTGTGCGAGGTTTTCTCGAAAGTCTCGAACAACTCCAGCCGCTTCAAGTCTTACGTCATTAGAAGGACCAGAATCTGTGCCGAAGCCTGCTATCGAACAAACTGTACTATCGTCGATCTGAAAGAGTTTTGGTGAGTTGTCGTAATGCTCACCATTGACAACATCTGTGCCCCGGCTATCTGTTACTAAAACCATTCCATTCTTGTTAGCCAAGAGTATGTTAATTGTGCCATGCATCGACTCATGCTTGCTTCTTTGGGCAAGCATGAAGCTCGAATTTGTCAGTATCATGGCTATTATCATGAAATCGAATTGCATTGTTGCGACCTTTCACATCAGCTCGGCAATCGAAACCAGGGTGATGTTAGAAGCAATCATCAGGTGAGCAAAGTATGCATGATTAAACAGTTGACCGCGAGTAATTTCTTGAGACATTACCGCAGTCTTGAGTGCCGCGCCTCAGCTTCGCTCTTTCCGAAATTGTTAAATCAGGTTGGCGTATCATGTTTGGCATGAAAGAAGAATATGTTTTGCAGAATGTCAGGGTTGATGATTTCATTGCGGAGCAGATAGAAAGAGAAGCGAACAGAATGCCACCCAGCTTTCAGAAAAGCGCCGACCTGCTTCGTGCTCACGCTAGGCATTTGAGAGAAAGCGGAGACCGGAGAATAATTAGCATATTGAAAAACGAAACAACGAGTGTTTAGTTGCTTCTGGCTTTTCAGGGATGCTGATCTTCTTACCCCAGCGCTTGGACGCTTGGGGATTCATCGGTGAAAACTCAGGAGAGTGTGCCTAGAGTGCGGCGTGAGTGCGCCGCACGTCCTTGCAAGTGCCTGAAAATAAAGCAACATTCTGCAACATATTTCTCGTATCGCTATGCGGCCCGCATAGTTGATAACTCTTGTAGTTTCTGATACTTACCTCGGCCTTCTGGTCTTGACTACGAATCAATAGGTCGGAGGTTCGAATCCTTCTGGGCGCGCCATTTAGAATCAAATACTTACTTTCAGTTCACCCAACTCGCGTGAGCGGTTATGTCAGGCGAAATGTCAGGCAGCACAACAGCCTTGCGATTCCGCTTGTTCACAATCTCCGCAGCCTTATCGACTTCCGGATGCAGATATTGTTCGGTATTGCAGCGGCTCAGTTCAGCGTTCTCGACGAAAAAACGTCGTCGGAATCGGCCAAACAGGTGCTGCAGTACAACGAGATAGGCTCAAAGAGATAGGCTCAAACTTCTTCTCGACCCTTGGCATTTCCATGCTCGCCGTTCGAGATTTTGTGAATCGTGATGCGGATGCCGGCACCTGCATCCTCAGCCAGGCCGCCGCAAGCAAGCTCTTCCCGCATTCTCCCGCTCTCGCTTCCGTCGTGCGCGAATATCTCTTCTCGCTTGATGCGGGCAAAGTCATGCCAAAGGACTGCCAGGTCATCGGCATCGTCGGTGACGTGAAACTGCAGGATCTGCGGATAGAGTCGCAGCCAACCGTGTATCGGCCCATCGCAGTCGATATGCCAAACCCCGGCCTGATGAACTTCGTCATCTACGCCCCGTCGTTCAACGACGCGAAGAATGCCTACCTGCAGACACTGCGCGAAATCGCGCCGGGAAGCGCCGAGCTCGACATCACTCCGATCAGCAGGCAGCTTGACGATTCGACGTCGCTTGAACGGCTGCTGGCCTCGCTCTCAGGATTCTTCGCCGGGACTGGCATTGCTCCTCAGCGGCATCGGCATTTACGGTCTCTTCGCGCGCAGCGTCACCCAGCGAACAGTGGAGTTCGGCGTCCGCATGGTCCTCGGGGCGACGCGCTCCCGCATCGTGCTGCTCGTTCTGCGTCAGGTCATTCGTCTCCTCCTCATCGGCATCATCTTGGGAGCAGTCACGGCATTCACCTCCGCACGCTTGATCCGCAGCTTTCTCTTCGGAGTAGCCCCGGGCAGCGTAGCGGTCTTTGCAGCAGCAGGCTTTCTCTTATGCGTCATTGCGCTCATTGCCGCTTTTCTTCCTCTACGACGGGCTGTCAACCTCGACCCCGTTAAAGGGCTGAGGACGGAATAGCCGATACCTGAAGAAGACGAGCAATTGCTGTGTAGTGTCAAGGGTGGCGCTTCGAAACTACCACTCTTGAGAACCCCGGCTGGCCTTCACCGACGTGTCCGCGCCGGACGGTTTCCGGGCAAACCGAAATGTATCGTCCGCCGCTTTGTCGCAAGCGAAAAGTGAAAGTGACAGGTTGGTCTGCGCAAATGTATGCGGCCTTGGTTGGAGCAGTAGCTCCTGGCCAGGATGGAATGCGCTGGGCTCTTTTCCCCATTAGCAACGCAGCCTTGAAGGGCTTCTTCCGGTTACGGGTTTTGAGAGCGCCGGGTTCGACCGTTGTGTCATCTCATTGTTCGCCAGCAGACCTGGCAAGAAAATATAAATTCATAGTAATAGCTGGGCTGCGGATGTGGGAATCGCATAGGCGATTTCCAAGTCTGGCTTTAGCCAGGCGTCATCTGCAGGCCAGGACAGGTGGCCGATAGGCTTCGCCTGTGGAGAGCACGTCCCAGGCCATGCGGGCCAACTTATTGGCCAACGCGACACCGGCGACGTTGTAGTGGGTACGCGCTGTAAGCTGTGCCAACCATGCACTCAGGCCGGGAGACTGCTTCTCTCTAAACTGCAGGACGGCGCGTGCACCCTGTACAAACAGCCTTCGCAGGTAAGAGCTCCCGCGCTTGCTGATGCCGAGCAGCTTTTGCTTGCCTCCGGTTGAGTGCTCGCGCGGAACTAACCCAACCCAGGCTACGAACTCCCGGCCCTTGCGAAAGGCCGCTCCATTACCGATGGCTGCGACGAGAGCCGTGCCGTAAGCGATCCGATGCCGGGAATCGCATCCAGGCGTCGACAGACTTCGCTCTCCTGTGCGGTCTTCTGAACCAGCGCATCGGCTTCTTCGAGCCGTATGGCCAACTGATCCAATTCCAGCTTCAGTTGTGCCAGCAGCAAGCGCACCGCGCCCGACAGCTTGCTCGGCCGTCTTCCAGAATCCCTGGCAACGCTGCATCCAAATGGCATCGCCCCTTCCGCAGAGTAATGCCTCGCTCCAGCAACAAGCCACGAATCTGGTTGACCACTGCAGTACGACGCATCACCCAACGCTCGCGCACCCGATGCAGGGACTGGAGATCCAACTGATCATCGGTCTTGATCGGCACGAAACGCATCGTGGGTCGACCCACGGCCTCTGCAATCGCCTCGGCGTCGATGTAGTCACTCTTGTTCGTCTTCACGTATGGCTTCACATACTGCGCCGGAATTAGCCGAACTTCATGCCCCTGTTCTCGCAGCGCACGGCCGAGAAAATGGGAGCCGCCGCAGGCTTCCATGCCGATCAACGGGATCTGCCGGTTCGCCGTGAAGCGCAACAACTGCAGTCGCGAGAACTTCTTGCGCACCACTACTTCCCCGCGTAGGTTGAGACCTACAAGATGAAACACTGTCTTGCCAAGGTCGATGCCGATTGTGTGTAGTTCCATGGGACGCCTCCTCCGTGTGCCTCTTATACCCCAGCTACCGGCTGATAAAGGCGGCGGACCACCCCATTAGTAATGGAAGAGACCGACAGACCGGCTACACGGAAGTTGACTCCAAAACTCCTGAAAAGTCCCGGTTTCGGTAACTGCCAGCCTCCGCAACCTTTCGATTTGTAGTTACCAGAAATCGCCGTTTTCCATGCTCTACGAGATCCTTCCTTACGCTGCTACGCACGGGTAAATTTAAGAGATGAAGCGAAAGCACGCTCTCCGCACAATTGTCTTGATTGCGCTCTTTGTCGGCGGACCATGTCATTCCCAGATGAATGCAGCACAGTCTCCCGCGTTGATCGCCGCTCCAAAAGTTTGGACGGAAAAGCCCAGTGCGTGGCCTTCCAATGGGAGCCGGACGGTGCAAAGATCGCTATCGTTCTCCCAACGCAAATTGATGGACACCTCTACCGCTTTCAGTTCGATACCGGAGCAACCGCAAATATCATCTACAGCACGATTGCCGACCGTGCTGGGTGGTCGAAGCCCACAGATCACAGTTTTCAGCCGAAGACCTTTGCGATAGCCGACACCACCATCAGTCGCCCTTGGATCTCGATATTTCGCGACATGAAGGTCACCCGCAACATCAGCGGAACGCTTGGTCTTTGGAGCTTAATCGGACGAATCACAGTCATTGATTATCCCGGCCAGCGCGTCTGTCTGTTTGCTGATACCGACCTCCCGCGGGAGCTTCTTACTGGAACCGCTGTCAGCGCAACACTACGCAGTGGCAAGCTCTTCGTGCCTGTTCAGCTTGGAAGCTTTTCGAGCGATAACATCATGTTTGACACCGGATCTGGCGAATTCTCCCTATGGTTGACCTTGCCAACTGGACCAAAATCACAGGCCTGACGGGCCCCGAAAAGGCGCCGGTTAAGCATGAAGGATCAGCGTGGGGGAAGTCAGTCCTGTTCTATGGCGCTCCTGCCTCATCACAATTGAAGCTCGGCAAAATAGAACTGGGAATCCCTATCGCCTTCACGAAGCAAAGTGCTCCGGACAGCTTTGCGAAGATGTCGTACAAGGTCGATGGGATCATAGGGAATGCACCGTTTTGGGACGGCATCGTTGTTCTCGACCTTACTGCTAATGTTCAGGTTAGCTTTATCCGCTGATCATCAATGCTTAACCAAGAGACTCACGCTGCTTGGAGCCTGGCTCCGAGTTTCATGAATCAAGGTCAACCGGCTCCGCTCCTCGTAAAGTCCCCTTTACGGTAAGTTGCCGTTCGGGCAAGTCGCCGGGTTGAACTTACCGATAACCCCGTTTTTCGGGCAGCTGGACTCGCATAGGGATTAGAATCCCTACCGAACCGATTCGGAAGGCGAGGCATGGAAAGTCGCCTTTGCGGTAAGTTGCTGACCAGCGCCTGAACGCCCCAGCGGTTAGCAGTCGTCGTTAGCGTTACATTAAATTCCGTTTCGTGAGGCGTCCCCTGCTTCAAGCACGCGAGTCTCCGAAGCCACCCAACGCCCCCTCGGAGAATCGGATAAAGCCATAGGCACGAGTCTCTAATAGGACCATGTGTTGCCACTCATCCAGTGGACCGTCAGGCTTGTTGTTTCAGAAAAAGATGGGCGCCGTCACGGCAGCAAAATGGAACCACAGGGAAGAGGAAGCGTATTCTCGCTGCGCACGCGGAGCCGTGCACGCACAAACAGTGGGGGCTGAATGCCGAGACAAAAATGGACCAGCATCCGGCCGAGGGGAGAGGTTTTTCTCTTGACATTCCCTTTTATGGGACTTGTCCGATAAGCGGACTTTAGAGGCACGTGAACGGCCGGTTTGTCATTGAGCGCAATCGGTTATTTATCAATAAGATGAATATGA
>Ga0206855_10311_pt1 | contig 13516 bp, 9 predicted proteins | sample Alteio_BWOrgCont_51_FD_152637 | JGI IMG/M metagenome (GOLD analysis project Ga0206855, IMG submission 152637) | Enriched cells from forest soil in Barre Woods Harvard Forest LTER site, Petersham, Massachusetts, United States -... | ecosystem: Environmental > Terrestrial > Soil > Temperate forest >...
TGGTTACAGGTTGATTGCTTTTGCATTTATTATCCTCACTCCCCTATCTTTTTACTTCATTATCTCTTCTCTTTTCAATGAGGTTTTCACAACCACCCAAAAGTGGTTAGGGGCTTTAGCCTGCTCCGTAATCAGCCTGGGCATTATGCCCGATGTTACTGAAGGTATTTACTGGATGACGGGTTCCATAACCTACCATTTAGGCGATCTGCTGGCTATTATATATGTAGGCTTGATTGTCCGTTATTTCCAAAAGAGGTTTATTGTAAACTCTTTCCTCCATATTTTAATCTCTGTTCTTTTACTCTTTATCACCATTGGTTTTAACGAAGTGCTTACCCTTATTTTAATGGTTGGGCACATAATTGCATTTATCATTCTCAGAAAAAACAAATCGGTAAAATCTCCCCTCCTTCTCTTTTCGCTTTTAACATTTGGTTTTTCACTTATCATGATACTGGCTCCCGGTAATAGCGGGCGCAGCGGGTATTTCTCCAATAACCACCAACTATTCCATTCCTTATATATGACGGCTTTACAAATGGTACGTTTTTTTGCTACCTGGCTTTCCTATGTGCCATTGTTGCTTGGCAGCATTTTGTTTATTCCTATCGGGCAAACATTATATGAACGTTCTGCGTTCTTCCGCAAACTGGCCGATATTAACCCCTGGTACCTGTTGGCATCGTTATGGTTTATCATTTTCCTCTGTGTGTTTCCTGCCTATTGGGGCACCGGAATATTGGGCCAGCACCGTACCTTAAATACAGCAGCTTTCTTTTTTTGTTCCGGTATGGTTTATATTCATTTTTGCAGCAGCTAAATATTATAATTATGTCGAACGATTCTCCTTTTTCACTTATAAATATGGCAATATGCCTGTTATATTATTTGCAGCCTGTATTCTGTTTGCAGGCAACAGCGGCAGGGCTATAGCGGAATTCAGCAAAGGAGAAGTTACAGGGTTCAGCAGTGAAATGGCAGACAGGTACGCCCGCTTAGAAACAGCAAAACAACAGAGCCTGAAAGAAGTAACCATTCCTTCCTTAAAAAATAAACCATCTGATTTATTTGTGTTGGATATTCAACCCGGCTGTGACCATTGGATAAACCAGCTATATGCAAATTATTTCAGTATTGATAAGGTATGTACCGATACAATTTCGACTAAGTAAAGAGAAAGAAAATATTGTACTTTTGAACCATGGAATTTTCAGCGATACAGATAGCCACATTAATAAATGGAAAAGTAGAAGGAAACCCGGATGCTAAGGTTAGCAAACTGGCTAAAATTGAGGAAGCCGGTGCGGGTTCACTCACTTTTCTTTCACACCCCAAGTACGTTGAATACCTTAAAACCACAGGCGCTTCTGTTATTATTATAAGTGATGAAATAGCCGGTGAAAAGCCTGCTAATTCTACATTTATCCGTGTGAAAGACTCCCGTATGGCATTCAGCATATTGCTTGATGCTTACCACAAACAACAGTTTTCAAAAACGGGAGTCGAGCAAAATGCGGTAGTAGCTAAAACAGCGAAACTGGGCCAGAACGTCTATGTAGGTTCATTCTCATATATAGGTGAAAATGTGAGCATTGGCAATAATGTGCATATATTCCCGAACGCTTACATAGGCGATAATTCTAAGATTGGCGACGGTTGCATAATATATCCCGGTGTTAAAATTTACTTTGATTCGGTAATTGGCAAAAACTGCAAATTCCACTCGGGTGTTATCATAGGCTCCGACGGATTTGGCTTCGTTCCCAATTCAGAGAACAACTACCACAAAATGCCCCAGGTAGGCAATGTGGTAATAGAAGACAATGTGGAAATAGGCTCAAACACCACTATCGACAGGGCAACTATGGGTTCTACCATTATCCGCAAGGGAGTAAAGCTCGATAACCTGATACAGATAGGCCATAATGTAGAAATAGGAGAAAACACAGTTATTGCTGCCCAGGCAGGTGTGGCGGGTTCAACAAAAATAGGCCGCGATTGCATGATTGGCGGACAGGTGGGAATTATAGGGCATATTACTATAGGAAACGGGGTTAAAATTGCAGCACAATCAGGCATCGGCAACGATGTACCCGATGGAGCTACATTGCAGGGCTCGCCTGCGTTTGACCATTTCGAATACAAAAAATCATACGTGGTGTTCAGGCGCTTGCCCGAACTGAAAAAAACCATCCATGATTTGGAAGGAAATAAATCGAAATAACTAACTAAAAAAAGCTTATTATTGCACATTAAAAGAAAGTTAATGCTTTCTTATATAACTCTATAACCATGAGTGAGAAACAACGCACGATAAAAAAAGCTGTAAGCGTTACAGGCAAAGGATTACACACAGGTATCCTCGCTACAGTTACTTTCAAACCCGCTCCGGTAAACCACTGGTATAAATTCAAACGCATTGACCTTCCTAATCAGCCTGTTATAGATGCTGATGTAGATAACGTAACCGATACAGAAAGAGGTACTACATTACAACAAAACGGAGGAAAAATTGCCACCGCGGAACACCTGCTGGCTGCCCTGGTAGGATTGGAAATAGATAACGTACTGATTGAAGTTAACGGCCCTGAAATACCTATTATGGATGGCAGTTCCATGCCTTTTGTTTTGGCACTGGAAGAAGCCGGAATTGAGGAACAGGAAGAAGACAGGGTTTACTTTGAACTGAAGGACATACTTAGCTACGAAGATGCCAATAAGCGTATTGAAATGCTTGCCGTTCCGCAAGATTCGTATCGCATTACCGTTATGGTCGATTATAACTCACCCGTGCTTGGTACACAACATGCTACCATTTATTCAGCTAAAGAATTTAAACAGGAAGTAGCATCGTGCCGCACCTTTGTGTTTCTTCACGAACTTGAGTTGTTGATTTCTCATAACCTGATTAAAGGTGGTGACCTTGACAATGCAGTAGTATTGGTTGACAGGGATCTTCCGCAGGAAAAACTCGATTACCTTGCTAAAGTATTCAACAAGCCCAAAGTTAAGGTAGTAGCACAGGGCATATTGAACAACACCCAACTTAAGTTCTTCAATGAACCCGCCCGCCACAAATTACTTGATATGGTAGGCGACCTTGCATTGGTAGGTATGCCGCTGAAAGCACATATTCTTGCTGCAAGGCCCGGACACTCAGGTAACGTAGCTTTTGCAAAAAAAATAAAAGAAGCTATTAAGAAGAGTAAGAAAAGTGTTCCTAGGTTTAATACTACGGGCGAGCCTTTACTTAATGTGAACGAAATAATGAAGTTATTACCTCACAGGCCACCATTCCTGTTGGTAGATAAGATACTTGAACTGAGCGAAAACCACGTTGTTGGCCTGAAGAATGTAACCATGAACGAAGATTTCTTCCGCGGGCATTTTCCCGGGAACCCAATTATGCCGGGCGTTCTGCAAATAGAAGCCATGGCGCAAACAGGAGGAATACTGGCACTGAAATCGGTTCCCGACCCTGAGAATTACCTTACCTATTTTATGAAGATTGATAATGTGCGTTTCCGTAACCAGGTGTTGCCGGGCGATACATTGATTTTCCACTGCGAACTGTTGAGCCCCGTGCGCAGGGGTATCTTCCATATGAAGGGAACAGCTTATGTAGGCGATAAAATTGCCACCGAAGCGGAAATGATGGCGCAGATAGTAAAAGTAAAAGAGACAAATGGAGTTGCTGACCACAAACAGGAACATGTAGAAAAGGTAAAACAATTAATAAAGTAGTTTAAGGATATGATATCACCGCTTGCACAGGTACATAAAGGAGCTAAGATAGGAGAGAATGTTACTGTAGGACCATTTGCCGTTATTCACGGCAATGTGGTTATTGGTGAAGGAACAGTTATAGATTCTCATGCTGTAATAATGCCTGGAGCACGTATCGGTAAGAACTGTAAAATATTTCCGGGTGCCGTTATAGCTTCTATTCCGCAAGACCTGAAATTTGCCGGAGAAGACACAACTGCCGAAGTAGGTGACAATTCAGTAATACGCGAATATGTAACCCTGAACCGCGGTACCAAAGCCAATTGGAAAACAGTAATTGGCAAGAACTGCCTTATTATGTCGTATGTACATATTGGGCACGACAGCATTATTGGCGATCATGTTATTCTATCAGGTTATTGTGGGCTTGCAGGCCATGTTACTATAGAGGACCATGTAATAATGGAAGGCTATTCCGCTATTCAGCAGTTTATAAAAATTGGCGCTCATGCTTTCTGTGCGGCCGATTCCAAGGTTCGTAAAAATGTTCCGCCGTATGTAAAATGCGCACGCGAACCGCTTTCCTATATTGGTGTAAATACTGTAGGCCTTACCCGCCGTGGCTTTTCACCGGAAATAATAAAACAAATAGAAGATACCTATCGCCTGTTATATGTAAAAGGCGCATCTATACCTACTGCCCTTGCGCAGATAGAAGCTGAAATTCCCGAATCAGCCGAGAAGAGACATATTATTAACTTCATACAGGAATCGACAAACGGTATTATGAAAGGGCCAGTGCGGGTTAAAGAAGCTGTTTCGGCAGAAAAATAATATACGTTAGCGCAATGAAAATTCAACTTACCGGTATTGGTAAACGTTTTGAGCGCAACTGGATTTTCAGAAACCTTACTCACACATTTGAACAGGGTAAAAGCTACGCTGTACTTGGGCCCAATGGTTCTGGCAAATCGACTTTACTTAAAGTGGTAGCAGGTAATGTAATTCCATCAGAAGGAAAGATTGATTATAGCAATGGCAGCGGAAGTGTTCCTGTTGAAGATGTTTACAAAAGTGTATCTATTGCTGCACCTTATTTAGATTTACCGGAAGAATACTCACTGCACGAAATACTGGAGTTTCACAAGGAATTTAAAGCATTTGAAAAGAACCTGCTGGAAAAAGAGGTTATTAAAATACTGGAACTGGGTCATACAAAAGAAAAATTCTTCAAGCATTTTTCATCGGGTATGAAGCAGCGTGTAAAGCTGGGCCTTGCTGTACTCAGTGCTACTCCCCTGCTCCTTTTAGATGAACCCTGTACAGCACTCGATGCCAAATCAGTTCAATGGTACCAAACCATAATTAAGAATTATACTGAAGGCAAAACCATTATAGTGTTCTCTAATAATAAGGAAGAGGAGTTCAGTTTTTGTGAAGAGACCATTTTAATAGGTAATACATAAACATAATCTCACGCTTTTATAAAAATGAAAAAACTACTACTGTTAATTGCTGCTATTTCATATGCAACATGCAACGCCCAGGATTTATTGGATTTCAAAATGCAGCTTACACCTGAGCTACTTTACTCGGAAACCTTGATGCAAAGCACAAAAACTTCAGTAGAATATTCAGGAACCAAAGAGCAGTTACAACGATTACAGGACAATGGCATTCATAATCCCACTTTATCGGTCAGCTCAATAAACCAAACATCTATAATGAAAACAGGTAAAGTTATTTCTGACAGTAACTTTATTGTAAGCATAGAATATTTAACTAATACTGACAGTAACTTTGCTAAAATTATGCCCAAAGGGACTATTATTTATGGTACATGCATCCTTGGGGGTTTGCCGGTTATGGATTCTACTTCTTCAAACGGTGGAAATGAATACCAGAGAGGAACATTGCTTCAACGAATGCGCATTGGCTTTGAAGCCATGAAACTTCCCGAAAAAAGAATATCGAAAGGTGATACTTTTTCTGTAACAACTCCATTGTCTATACCTTTGGTAGGCAGTACGCTTGATATGATAATCACAACAAAATACACATTAAAAAAAATCCATAATGGTCAGGCAACATTTGATATAAGGTTGCTATATACTATGAAGTCAAATATGGGAAGCCCATTCATCGGTTCGGGTGATGGTGAGGGAGAATTAATTTATGATATTAAGAATATGTTTTTTAATAAGTACTCTTTAAGCACTGATTTAAAAATGAGTGGTAAAATCAAGGGTATTACAATAGAAAGCAAAACACATTCCGTATCCATTCAAACTGCCCAGATATCTCCAAATAAATAACCTGATTGTCAAAGACACTTAACAATGATTTAATATTAAATTAACATTATAGCAAACAAAAATAAACAATACTGAAACTCATCAAAGCCTTAATACATCTATAATCAGCAATATAACCCCAAAACTAAATTGTTTTAGGTTTATTAACCTAAATTTCATTTTCAGGAAAGACTGTCGAGGTTATTTTGCGCACTAATAAAAACAACCTTGCGCATACTTCCCTGGTGTACGCACAGAAACAAAGTTTATATATGAAAAGACTACTATTTCTGTCGTTCTCTATTATTGCCATATATTGCACAGCCCAACCATCACCCATCCCACCTCGCCCGCCTGTCAGTGCTTCATTGGCTCCTTTTTATCATGGCGTAGCCTCAGGTGACCCATTGACCGACAGGGTAATAATATGGACAAGGGTTACAACAAATTCAGACACAGGAACAACAGTTTCATGGCAAATGGCTACTGATACCGCTTTCACTCATATAGTTACTTCTGGTGTTTTTGTTACCGACACCTCTATGGATAATACAGTTAAGGTAGACGTAACAGGCTTAACAGCAAATTTATGGTATTATTATCGTTTTCACGCTATCGGCAAATATTCTATAATAGGAAGAACACGCACCATTCCTTCAGGTAATGCTGACAGTCTTCGTTTTGCTGTGTTTTCATGTTCAGGCATGCAGGCTGGTTATTTCAATGCTTATCGCGATATTGCTTCCCGTAACGATTTGGATGCGATACTTCATGTGGGTGATTGGATTTATGAATATTGGTCAGGCGACGATTCCTGCAGCGGCTGTTATGATGGAGACACTAATCGCCTTGCCCCATTACCGCATGATGCATACAGGTTTGAAGACTACCGTCTCTGGCATTCTCAATACAGGCTCGACCCTGATTTAATGGCTATGCTGCAACAATACCCAATAATGGTTATATGGGACGACCACGATATTGCAAACAACTCATGGTATAGCGGTGCTCAGAATCATAATAACCCTACAGTTTCAAAACCACATTATCAAGGAGATTGGTTTACAAGAAAACTTGGAGCAAAAACGGCTTATTTTGAATGGCTTCCCATTAGGCAGATTGCTCCTGGCAATGACACCATACTGCACCGTAACTTTAAATGGGGGAATTTATGTAACTGGATTATGCTTGACACCCGTTATGAAGGAAGAGACTCTTCTTTACCATCAGGTATTCCAACTAACCAGCCTTATATGACCGACACCAACCGACAAATGTTGGGTAAACCTCAATTGGCCTGGCTTAAATCTCAACTAAGCGATACAAGTTGCCAGTGGAGATTAATTGGCAACCAGGTGATGATAGCACCGTTGGTTATCGCCAGCACCGTTTTAAATGGAGATCAGTGGGATGCTTACCCTGCAGAAAGGAACCGTGTATTCAGGTACATAATGCAAAACAATATAAAAGACGTGGTATTCCTGACTGGCGATATCCATACTTCTTGGGCGAATGATCTGCCAAACCCCGACTCTACTTATGTATCTTCAACGGGCGCTGGCTCTGTGGCTACAGAATTTATTGGCTCAAGTATAACATCGCCCTGTGAATATAATTTCAATACAAGTTTGCTTCAACTGGTTGACCCTTATTTTAAATATGTAAACCTTACTTTGCACGGTTATTGCCTGCTGGACATAAATAAGAAGCGAGTTCAAGGTGACATTATACACGTAAGCAATACCCTTACCAGGACATATACAGTGAGTGATGATGCACAATGGTGCAATTATGATAATTCCAGGCACTTAATTAAAGCTACTAGTGTAATTGGTCCACGTAATACAAATCCACCTTTTGCTCCGGTTGCTCCTGCATTAGAAAGTGTTGATAATATTTCCGATAATATTGTTGTGTTTATGTGTTACCCGAATCCTTCGCACGACCATGTAACATTCCAGTATTGCCTGTATGAAACCTCAAAGGTTACCCTGACAATGACTGATATGGCAGGCAAAGTGGTTTATAATAGTTACTGGCCGAGAATTGCAAAGGGTATAAACAACGGAGATATTAATATTTCAGGCCTGCCGGCAGGGGTTTATATATTGAACCTTACAGCAGGTGGTAATGTGTATACCAAGAAAATTATAAAGGCCAATTAATTTTATACTTTTACAAAACCTCTTGTAAAAATGAATTCCCTCTGATGAGAAAACTTTATTTTGCTTTAATAGTGTTCATATTGGCAGGCAATGGTAATATTTTTTGCCAGACCGCTACTTTCACTTGTAATAGTACCTCCGAGGGAACGGGCTCCATTCAGACATTCACAGTGCCCCCCTGTGTAGATACTATAACTATAGACGCACGTGGAGCGCAAGGAGGAAACGGAGGAGGGTTAGGAGCAGATATGGTAGGGACTTTTGTAGTAACACCGGGCCAGGTATTAAATATATTAGTTGGACAAGCAGGAACAGTTAATGGTGATGGTGGTTCAGGAGGAGGCGGAAGCTTTGTTGCTGACCTTGCTAACACTGCGTGGATTGTTGCCGGCGGAGGCGGAGGAACAAGTGGCACAGGCTCTGCAGGTGACCCTGGCCTTAACACCACAGCAGCAGGCAATGCCGGAAATGATGGAGGAACAGGAGGCAGTGCCGGCGGCGGCGGCGGCGGCGGTGTAGATAATGCAAGCTGCACAAGCGGGGACGGCGGTGGCGGTTTTTGCGGAAACGGTGGCGGAAGTTCAAACGGCGGTGCAGTGGGAGCCGGGGGTGCCGGCTGTGTTAATGGCGGAAATGCAACAGGAGCCCCATTGTGTGCAGGCGGAGGGTTAAGCTACTTAAACGGGGGAGCCGGAGGATTTGGCTGTACCGGTGGAGGTGGATGCAGTAATAATGCAATATCAGGAGGCTATGGCGGCGGCGGCGGTGCTTGTGGCAGCGGCGGTGGTGGTGGCGGTGGATATTCCGGCGGCGGCGGCGGCGGATATTCCTTCTTAAACGGGGGCGAAGGCGGCGGCGGCGGTTCATATAACAATGGAATAAATCAAGCCAATACGGCTGGAGTTCAGTCAGGAAATGGCGAGGTAATAATAACATGGAAAGCTTCTTCTGCAACAGCAACAATAGGCCCAAGTACAGAAGTAAGTTGTTTTGGAGGCAATAATGGAAGCGCTACCGTTACAGCCACGGGAGGTGGTCCCTACACTTATTCGTGGAGCACAGCACCTGTGCAAACCACACAAACTGCTACCGGGTTATCGGCAGGAACCTATACTGCTACTATTACTGATGCCTTAGGCTGTACAGCAAAAGATTCAGTTACTATTACTGAGCCTGCTGCATTGCGTGACTCTATTGTTTCATTTACCAACGTATCGGTTGCGTGTGGAAGCAATGGTTCTGCAACTGTCGGCGTGAAAGGCACAGGGCCTTTTACTTATTCCTGGGCACCAACTGGCGGAACCAATGCCACTGCAAATAACTTAGCTGCCGGAATTTATACGGTAAATGTTACCAGTTCAGGCGGTTGTACTACAAAAGACTCTGTTACCATTACACAGCCCCCTTCACTAACTGCTACTATACCCACCACTGTAAATGACTTGTGTAATGGCGGCAATACCGGAAGCGCTACAGTTAGTGTTACCGGTGGTAACGCACCCTATGCCTATTCATGGAACAATGGGGAAACCTCGGCAAAAGATTCTTTGTTACCTGCAGGCACTTATACCATTTCTGTTACTGATGCCAATGGATGTACAGTAAAAGCGAATGTAACTATAACACAACCTCAACCAATCCGTGATTCCATTGCGGCAGCTACAAATGTATTGTGCAATGGCGGTAATACCGGCACTGCAACCGAAGGTGTAAAAGGCGGAACATCTCCCTATACTTTTACATGGACTAATGCGCAAACGACACCAACAGCAACAGGGCTAACAGCGGGAAGCTATACTGTAATAGTTAAAGACTTAAATGGATGCAAGGACAGCTCAAACATTACTATAACTCAACCGGCGGTATTGAAATTAACAGGCGCAGCCTTTGCAACATCCTGCCATGGAACATGCGACGGATCCGTTAATGTAATTCCTGCCGGCGGCACAGGACCATATAAATACACGTGGAGCAATAGCGCAACAACAGCTAACGTTACTAACCTTTGTGCAGGTACATATTCAGTAATTGTCACCGACGCTAACGGATGTATACATGACACCAACCCGATTACTATTACTCAACCGCCAGCTATTACAATGACCATAAATTCTACATCGGCATATTGTAACCAGGCAGACGGAAGCGCAAGTGTAACTGCCGCAGGTGGTACTCCGCCATACAAATATTTATGGAGCACAGGAATAACCACTACCAATTTAAGCAATGTTCCGCCAGGCACATATTGCTGTGGAGTACAAGATGCAAACAATTGCCAGGATACTGTTTGCGTTGTAGTACCTAATACTTCAGGCGAAAAAGCCAGTATTGCCAATGTTGTAAATGTAACCTGTAATGGTGGAATTAATGGCAGTATTACAGGAAGCGCAGCCGGAGGGACAGGTCCATATACTTATTCATGGAGCACAGCACCGGTACAAACTACACAAACAGCTACAGGATTGCAATCCGGAACTTATACACTCACGGTAACCGATGCTACCGGATGCCAGGATACAGCTATTGCGACAGTAGGAGAACCTGCGCCTATTAATATAACTGTTGCCGGTAACGGGCAAATTTGTATTGGTAAAACGGATATACTTACAGCTACTGCTACCGGCGGAACGGGTCCATATACTTTTACATGGAACACGACAAGTGTGGGAACTTCTTATAGTGTATCTCCAATTGTAACGACAAGTTATACCGTGGTAGCAACCGATGTGAATGGTTGCAAATCTACCGCAACGGTGATACCTGTTAAAGTACGTGATTCCATAAAAGTAATTACTAACTCAGGTAAAACTATGTGTGCCGGAGACACTGCGGTATTAACATCACTGGCAACCGGCGGAGATAGTACCTATACATACTCATGGGCACCGGGAGGAGCTACCACCCAAAATATTATTGTATCCCCTACTTCCACCACAACATATACAGTAACGGTTAATGATGGATGTTCGCCTCCCGTTCAGAAAACAGTACTGGTGAACTTATTCCCTTCAAGGCCCATATCTTTTAGTGCTGATACACTTAAAGGCTGCCAGGCTATTTGCATATCGTTTATTGATAGTGTTGCAGGAGTATTAAAAACAATTACATGGAATTTCGGTGACGGTGGTTCGGCTACTTCTACTAACCCAACCCATTGTTATACATCTCCGGGAGTGTACAGCGTTTCCCTGACAGTTACCAATGACAGTGGTTGCGTAGTTTCTAAAACCATACCAAGTATGATTACTGTTTATCCTAACCCTGTAGCTAACTTTAGCTGGAACCCACAAAACCCTACTTCCATTGACCCGACTATAAGTTTTTTCGGGCAATCAGTTGATACTATCGTTAGCTGGGTTTGGAGCTTTGGAGACAAATCGGATTCAACAAGTTTTCAGAAAAACACCGAACACACGTATGGAGATACCGGCATTTATTGCCCATCATTAATAGTTACCGACAACCATGGTTGCCACGATACTGTTGACCATTGTATTGATATTCTGCCTCAGTTTACTATTTATATACCCAATGCATTTACACCTAACGGCGATGGATTAAATGACGTTTTCCTTCCAAAAGGGGATTACATTGAGAACTTCGAAATGTTCATCTTCGACCGTTGGGGCCAACAGATTTTCCATACTACTGATATTTATAACGGATGGGATGGAACTATGCATGGCAATAAAGTACAGGAAGATACTTATGTTTACCTGATAAGTTGTACCGACCCTGCAAATGCCAAGCAATACAGTTATATGGGCAAGGTAAGTGTAGTTAGGTAATAAAAATATTCTCTGAATTAATACATATTTAAAACTAATCTATTTATGAAAAGAATTCCATTATTCATTTTTACAATTGCAACCGCAATGGTATTTTCTACACAGGCAAATGCACAAATTACACTTACATCTTCCGATATGCCTAAGGTAGGCGATAAACTTGTTTTTGGCCACGACACAACAAGTTCCTCACTCAGCAAGTTAACCGCACCTATTCTCGGTGCCAGCATTGTATGGGATTACCATACTTTACCTACTACTTATAGGGATACTGATTCATTCGTTAACCCGTCCACTACTCCTTATGCAGGGCTTTACCCTTCAGCAACTGTTGCTGATACAGTATACGGGAGCGTTGGATATACTTACTTTGATGTAACAGGAAGCTCCTTTTCAATTCTAGGAACAGTCCAGAAATTACAAGGCTATAAAGCAGGAGCCGTTTTCAATCCGCCATTTTTACAACTTAATCTGCCGGCTATATATAATACGGTTAGCGGAAGTACGAGCAAAGGCACTGTCTCTCCTTTTCCTGTAAATTATCCCGGGTTTGATTCTGCCAAAGCAAATATTGTAATCACCTATAATGATACTATAGATGCATGGGGTAGTTTAACAACCCCTTTATTTGGAGGAACAACATACGGTACTTTATGCCAGAAACATTACGAACTGAATATTGATACAGTATATCTTAAAGACACAACTACCAAATCATGGGTAATGCTGATTGCCCAGAAAAGCAAAACCTATGAATACAGATGGTATGCAAATGGCATAGGAAATGCAGTTGCAACGATGACCATGGATACTGCTACAGGAAAAAAAGTAACTGCCATGGAATGGTACGATGGTTATCCTGATGCCATTAATGAATTAAGTTTGCAGCACAACGTATTGGTTTACCCAAACCCTTGTACTAATCAGGTAACCTTCCATCTCAGTCAACAGAATGCTTCAATTGTTTACGTATATGATATTGCAGGCAGGGAATTAAGTAATGTCGCCATTACAAATGGAACAAGCACTTTGAGTACTACAAGCTATTCACCGGGTATTTATATCTATCGTATTACCGACAAATCAGGCAATGTAATTGATAATGGTAAATTTACCGTTGCTCAATAAAGACTGTTAAAGCCAGCCTTTTATTCAGCATCGACCTTGTACGAAATCACTTCAGGGTCTTTTTCGAGGTATTCACCTTTGCGGGTATAAGGATACAGCTGGTCGTAGCGTTTAACATTGTTAATGCTTATCCTGCGGTTAATATGCGTACGGTTAAGCTCTTCCGGTTTTGAAATGCCCAATGCACCAATCAGTTCTACAAAGCTGTTCAACGTAGAGTGATGAAAATTAGCAATACGTTCTGCTTTGCTTTCCACATCAAGGCCTTTCATAAGTACTTCGTCTTGGGTTGCAACTCCAACAGGGCAGGTATTATTATTACACTGTAGTGCTTGTATGCATCCCACCGCCAACATCATGGCACGGGCACTGTTGCACATATCGGCACCAAGGGCCAGTGTTCTTGATATAT
>Ga0206855_10303_pt1 | contig 13473 bp, 12 predicted proteins | sample Alteio_BWOrgCont_51_FD_152637 | JGI IMG/M metagenome (GOLD analysis project Ga0206855, IMG submission 152637) | Enriched cells from forest soil in Barre Woods Harvard Forest LTER site, Petersham, Massachusetts, United States -... | ecosystem: Environmental > Terrestrial > Soil > Temperate forest >...
TGCCGCCAACCTTATACAATAGTTACAGCGCTTTAAACCCAGCGGCATATTTATTTGGCGGCAACAGCCAGTCGGGCTATAATCCAACCAGCCCGGTTGGTAATCCAAATTTGAAATGGGAGAGTACCCAGGGTTTTAATATCGGGTTTGATATTTCTGTTTTAAAAGACCGGTTATCATTGAGCACCGATTATTATACCAAAAAAACAACCGATTTTATTTTCCCGATTACTTTCAATACAGCTGTATCCGGCGCCGCCAATACGGGGTATTATAATTTGCCCGGATACGTTTCAAATAACGGCATCGAATTTTCATTAACAGGCAGAATAGTTGAACAAAAGGATTTTTCGTGGACAGCTACATTTAACGCCTCATTTAATAAAAACGTTGTAAACGGAATACCGCAAATTTTAGATAACAGTGGTAATAAAGTTGATCAAACCTTTGGGTTTGGCGGCATCGCATTTGGCGGCAACGGCAATGCTACCAATCTTGCAATTGTTAAAAACGGCCTTCCGCTTGGCGCCTTCTGGGGCTACCAGTTTACAGGCGTCGACCCTAAAAATGGTAACGCCGAGTACAAGGCAGCCAACGGAACGATAACCGAAAACCCGTCATCTGCTGATCAAACCTACCTGGGCAGCGGTTTGCCAAAGGCGGTATATGGTTTTACCAACACTTTTACCTACAAAAATTTAAGCCTGGATTTTTTAATTGATGCCGTTACCGGCAACCAGGTTTTTGATGCCACCAGGATAGAGACCGAAGGCATGTACCTGTTAGGAAACCAAACTACAGCAGTGTTGTCGCGTTGGGAAAAACCCGGCGACATTACCGACGTGCCCGCCGCGGTTTATGGCGGTGTAAATAGCGCCGGCGCATCCACAATACTGCCATCATCCCGTTTTGTCGAAAACGGCTCTTTTGTAAGGTTAAAATCGCTGTCATTAAGTTACCTGTTTAAAAACAACTGGTTTGATCAGCAGGGGATAAAAGCCCGTTTGTTTGTAACTGCTCAAAACCTGCTTACTATAACCGGGTATAAGGGCTATTACCCCGAGGTAAACGCCTTTAGCTCAAGTTCACAAAACCAGGGCACGCTTGGCGCTCCGAGCTCAACGGCAATTGGTATTGATTATGGCACGTACCCGCAGACAAAAACATTTACGGCAGGCCTTAATGTAACGTTTTAATCAACATTCTAAATTTTAAAAAGATGAAGAAGTATCACAAAATATTAACAATTACGGTATGTGCAGTTATCGGCGTACTGTCAGCCTGTAAAAAATCATTTTTAGATAAACAGCCTATATCGCAAAGCACCATAGGTAATTATTATAAAACAGCCAGCGATGCCGAGGGAGGATTGGTTGGCGCTTATCAGCAAGCCTTTTTAAACGATCAGTATTGGGTTTGGGACTATACAACTAACGGCGACGCCCGCGCCGACAACTGTTATGCAGGTGGCAACAACCCGGATAACTCGTCGATCGACAATTTTACGGTAACGCCATATAATGGAAATGTAACGCGCGACTGGCAGGGCCTGTACCAGGATATCTACGCCGCCAATACCGTTTTAGATTATGTACCCAAGATACCTGCCAGTGAGTTTGCCGCTAACAGGCAACAGCAAATTTTGGGCGAAGCCAAATTTATCCGGGCAATATCATACTTCCAACTGGTAACAACCTATGGAGACGTTCCCTTAATTTTATCGACTATTACATTTCCGGCAGAACCCACCAGGACGCCTGCTGCTACGGTATATGCGCAAATTGAAAACGATTTGACCACTGCAGAGTCGGTATTGCCGGTTTCATTCCCAAATGTGGGGCACGCTACCAAAGGCGCTGTACAGGCATTACTGGCCAAAGTGTACGCACAGGAAGGTAAATACCAGGAATGTTCAACCTATTGCGCAAAGGTTATTTCAAGTGGACAGTACTCCCTGGTACCAAACTTTGCCACTTTGTTCGACGGGACAAAAAACACCTCCGAGTCGATATTTGAAATACAGCATTCCAGCGCAAGTGGCTTTACCACTTACAACGTATCCTTATATTTACCCGCCCTGTTCGGTACCTATTCGTTCGAAAAGTTTAACATACCTACAAATGATCTGATCAATCTTTATAAATCACAAAACGATAATATACGTTTAAATGCATCAGTTTATTTTGGCACGGTGGCTTCCGACGGAACAGTTGCAGGTGACCCGATACCGCCGCCGTATACAAACCAATCTACTACTGTTCCTTTTCTTTATAAATGGAAAGACAATATATCGCAGTTTGGCGGCGGTACTGATAATACCATACTGTTACGCCTGGCCGATATTATACTGCTACAAGCCGAAGCGTTAAACCAGTTGGGGCAAACTACGCAGGCCATCCCCCTGGTTAATCAAATAAGGGCAAGAGTTAGCCTGCCGCCAATAACCGCAACGACACAAACAAGTGTTGCGCTGGCCATATTAACCGAGCGAAGAATGGAATTGGCTTTCGAAGGCTTCCGCTGGGATGACTTATTAAGATATGGCAGTCAGTATACCATCAGCGTAATGAATAGCCAGGTTGATCCTTATGGCAAGGCATTAAACTACAATGTAAATCAAAACAAATTTATATTTCCTGTTCCGTTTAGCGAAATTCAATTGGACGGCAACCTGACTCAAAATACCGGTTATTGATCTGGTAAAGAAACGTACATCTGTAAAAAGCCCTTAAATCTTTTGATTTAGGGGCTTTTGGGTTTTCTGCACGGTTTTCTTCCAAATAAACCTATTTTATTTAATATTCTTTTTAAAATGTCCAATTGCGCTAAACCCAATCGTTATCGCAGTACAAAATCAAATATTTAATAACCTGTTTGCCCGCGCAACAGTTTGTAATGACGCAGGCGGACTACAAAACAAAAACAAATGGACGCATTCCTTCCCCCAATCGAAAAACCCAAAGGGCTCGTGATGAAAATGGTATACTATTTCACGCGCAAACAATATGGCAAGGTGCTTACGCCGTTAACAGTATTTGCCGCCCGCATGCCGTCTGCATTCGGCAGCTTTTATGGCAAGGTCTCGCAACTTGACAAAAAACTTTTGCTGCCTGTGGAAACTGCAATGCTTGTCCGCCAACAGGTGGCGCGTATAAATATTTGTCTTTTCTGCATCGACATAGGCAGATGGGCAGCTATCAAAGCATCGATAAACGAGGCCAAATTAGATGCCCTGAATGATTACGAAACAAGCCCGCTTTTTAACGATGCCGAACGCGCGGTGCTCGACTACGTAACAACGCTTACAAGAGATAAAAAAGTTGACCCGAAGATTTTTAAACGGATGGCCGGTTATTATTCAGAGCGCGAGATTTGCGAGATTGTGTGGCTGGTTGCCAGCGAACATATTTACAATATGACAAATATAGGGCTAAATATCCATTCGGATATGCTTTGGGACAATAGCGCCGGAAAATAATAGGGCTTCCTCCCGAATTGTTTATCTTTGCCGTATAGTAGCTTTTATCCAAACCCACTTGCGATATTTTTTCCATATAGCCTATCATGGCACGCGATACAACGGCTGGCAAAAACATCCGGGGGCGAGGAGTGTGCAGGATATTTTAGAAACCTCCTTAGGCAAATTGCTCAAAAAAACAATTGCCATTATCGGATGCGGGCGAACGGATGCGCTGGTACACGCCAGCCAGTTCTTTTTCCACACGGATATTGAGGAGAATTGGGATTTCGACCTGTTTTTCAGGCTGAATAAAATTTTGCCCGATGATATTGCTGTTCTTGATATCATCCCGATGCAAGGCCAGCCGCACGCCCGTTTTGATGCGATCCAAAGATCTTATGATTATTATATTCATACCTATAAAGACCCTTTTTTAAGCAACTTCAGTTCGCTTTACCGGGAGTCCAACCTTGATCTTGATAAAATGAAAGCTGCAGTCGCCCTGCTGACGCTTTACAACGACTACAGGGGAATGTGCAAATGCCCCGACAGGATTGAACACACACTTTGTTATGTTTCGTCAGCGGGCTTGTTTATGGACGCCAATGGCGACAGGTTGAGGTTCAACATATCAGCCAACCGTTTTTTAAGTAAAATGATAAGAATAATCGTGGGCAGGTTACTGGAAATTGGCCAGGGTGAAATGAGCGTTGATGAGTTTGAATATTACCTCATCCATAAGCAAACGCCTAAAATTATTATACCGGCTTACCCGCAGGGGCTTTATCTTTCAAAAGTTACCTATCCGTATCTTGATATTCCATGCCGGACAACTTTTTCAACGATACTCGAGAACAGTATGGCTATCGACTGGCAGGAAGTATAAGCCTCATTTTGAATGAATTCAAAAACTTCGTTGTAAAAAGGGTAATTTCGCACTCCTTTTAAAACAAACGGATGGTGTGGTCAGAAAAATTGAAGCTGAATAAACAATTGGTGCGGTCGACGGCCGATGTGGGGTATATCGCGCCAAAAGAAATTCAATTGAAAACTTTAGCCCGTATTGCGGGCGGACAGGATATTATAGCTGTTGGCCCCGAAGGATGCGGCAAGACCACAACTTATGTTTTAGCAGTTTTAAACCGCCTAAAACATAGCTCTGAAGGCGTTCCCCGTGTGTTGATCCTTGTTCCTGATAAGGATAGCGTGCTCGCTGTAACCGACCACTTTGAATTGCTGAATAAAAGCAAGCCCGCGCAGATCGTCGGTTTATACGCTGCACCAGGTACCGAAAGCCAAATGAACGCATTGGCCGAAGGCGCTGACATTGTGATAGCAACGCCCGACAGGGCGCGATCCATCTACCTGAAACTTGGCCTTAACCTAAATAAAATCGATTTGTTTATTGTCGACGATGCGGAATTGATAGTTAAGCAGGGACTGCAATTACCAGTAGCCGAACTTGCCAACAGCATCACCAAATGCCAGCACCTGGTTTTTACAACAGTGATCCATGATAAACTGAATAAAATGATAGCTCCGTTTATGAAATTGCCGGCTATTGTTGAGGTAGAAGAGCTTGGGGAAACAAGGGTTGAAACATATCCGCAGTTATTATATCATGTCCCGAATTTTGGCACGAAGTTAAACCTGCTCAATTTATTTGTGCAGGATGATGAATTATTTACAAGCACAATTGTATTTGTAAATACCCGCCAAACAGCCGAAAAGCTTTACAAAACACTGCAAAACCGCAAAAAAACTTCCGTCGCCTTGCTAAATTCATGGTCTGTCGAGTTTGAAAGTTTTAAGTGGATTGACGATTTTAAGGCATCGCCGCAAGCTAAAATATTGATTGTAACCGATGAAAATATAAAGTCGGAGCAGTTGAGTGCTATCCCTTTTCTGATACATTTTGAATTGCCGGTAGAAAAAGAAACTTTTATTAACCGGGTAATTAATCATAAACCCGCAACTGAGGATGACACACTTGCCATAACATTCACCACCGACCTTGAACTGGCTATGGTGAAAAAGATAGAACAGGCAATTGGTCAAAAAATACCCGTAGCGGAACTGCCAGAAGGACTGGTTATTGAAACAGATAAGAAAACGATTGAGCCAGAAAAACAAACTGCAAAAAGAAAAGCAGCGGAACCCGTTGCCGGCGAAGCCTTCCATCAAAAAAAAGCCGCTAATTTAAAAACCCATAACTACGGCGCAGGCTTAAAAGCCAAAATGACGAATAAGAAGAAGCACTTGTGATAGAGATTAGAGATTAGATGGGTTGTTGAGAAGGTAAGGCGTAGCCAGATACAGGCCTTCCACCTTTTGCCGGGCCCAGGGTGTTTTACGAAGAAATTGATATAGTGGTCAAAAATAGTTGGTGAAAACTTTGTAACTATACTGAATATCAATTTGATACAATAGGCCAATTGAAAGTGTTTTCAATTGGCTTTTTTCGTTTATGAAAAGAGTTAAAAAAAGGCGTGCTGGGCTTGTGGTAGCTTAGCAGTTATTGGTTGGGGTAAGCAGCAAGGAAAGCAGCGATTCAAGTGTAATTCGTGTGGTATTCTTTTTACAAGAACGAACCCTGAAGTAGCATTAAATAACCAATTTATTTGGTTTGAAAAATGGATAAGTGAACGACAGATTTATAAATACCTGGTGCGTGACAGCGGCTTGTCACAAAGCAGTCTTCAGCGTTTGTTCAGGTATTATTTGGAACAGGCCCCAGAAGTGGCTATTAGAAACAAGGTAAAAGCTCACCTGCTAATTGATGCGACTTATTTTCCTAATGATCTATGCCTTGTTCTGTATTACGATCATGACATCCGTTATACCCAGCTTTACCGTATGACTGATCAGGAGCGTTTTGAGCAAATGCGAGAGGACTTGGAGAACTTAAAGATACTTGGTATTGACATAGCAAGCATTACCTGCGACGGACACAAAGCACTGTTAAAAGCCATCCGTAAAGTTTACCCTAATGTGTTGATCCAGCGCTGCTTGGTCCATATTAAACGCCAAAGTCAAACTTGGCTCACTATGTGCCCTAAGGCGCCGGTCGCACAGGAGCTTCTTCTCTTAGCGAATCGAATTACCCGCCTGAAGACCTATGAGCAAAGCAATCAATGGCTGGCAGATCTTTACCATTGGCATGAAAGAAGCAAAGTCTACATTAATGAGAAAGCGTTTAACCAGGACACAGGAAGGTTTTGGTACCGGCATAAAATGCTGCATCAAACAGCCAGTCTTATCATCAAGGCCATACCTAATATGTTTCACTATCTCGATGATCCGCAGATACCTTACACAACCAATCGTCTTGAATCATTCTTTGGGCATTTGAAAGAAAAGCTGGAGATACACCGAGGCCTCAGACCTCAGGCAAAACGAAACTTCATCAAATGGTATTTACATTTTAAGAATAACGGCAAATGAGTTTTCTTAGCCATAAGAGAGCACAGCCAAAAAGAAAGCCGGAAGCAAAACTCCCGGCTCTGGCTTTAGCTCTGTAAATCTTATTGCTGACAAGTTGCCCTCCGGCAGCGCCTGTTTCCTCTTCCGATTTACCTGGACTATTTAATACTTTTGTTCGACATTCTTACCAACTATTTTTGACCACATTACCAAGAAATTTCAGGCTTGATTTGATGCTTGGGTCGCTGATAAAACAATTAATGCGGATGCGCTCGCCGAGCTCTTGCCAGCCATAATGAGCTACAAGGGCATCCAGTATCGCCTCTAAAGTTTTGCCATGAAGCGGGTTGTTTGCTTGCTGCTGCGTCATTCTTCAAAAATAACATAAATCTTTAGGCTGTCTCAAAAGTATCCTTATAAAAAATGGAGCCAAATTATATCCCGAACAATAAAATTTTCGTAGTCTTTTTGAATCCTTAGTGTTCCTTGTGGTTGACGATAAACCACTATGCACGCTAAGAATTCACGAAGACACTAAGACCAAAATATTATTCAGCTTTCGTTTATGGTTGAATACTTTGGAGACAGCCTCAATATCCCATATTCCATTAAACCTTTTCCAAATATTCTTTCAGCGATCTGCCTATAATATCTGTCCATCCCATAACAAAGTTTTCGCGTTTGAAATCGGGTTCGGCTGGGAAGGTTTCCAAACCGGCATGGGTTAGTTTTAAACGGGTTTTATCGCCTTCGGCAAACAATTCAAAAGTGACGAATGATTCTCCCGGGTAGCCGTCGTATACCCAGGTGTGCGTAAGCCTTTTGCCGGGTATCACTTCGGTAATTTTACAAAGATGCAAAAAGGTATGCTCCGGTGTGCCGCCCGAAAACTGGAACTCAAAACCAACTTCCGGCTTAAATTCTTCCAGGTCGAAATACCATTCTTTCATTTTGTTTTTATCCGTGATCGCCTGCCACACTTTATCGGCGCTGGCATTGTAGGTTCTTTCAATCACAAAGGGTCCTGTTTCCATAATTTATCAGTTTAATGGTACTAAAAATTTATTCTTCGTTTTCTTGTTCTGCAAACGCTCTTAAAGCTGTGCCAATAAAATGTGTCCAGCCTTGTACAAAGTTTTCTTTGGCAAGATCGGCATAAATGTCGCCCCTGAATGTTTCGATCTTATCATGCGTCAAAACTATCCGCGTTTTGCCATCCTCGTTAAACAATTCAAAACTGACTAATGAGTCGCCGGGATAGCCGCCGAATTTCCATTCATAGCTGATTTTTTTATTGGGAATTACTTCTTTTATTTTCCAGATATGGAGGAACACTTTTCCGCTATTTTCCACATCAAAGCTGGTTTCAAAACCAATTTCAGGTTCAAATTCAGTCAGGGTGGGAAAGTACCATTGACGCATTTGTTCAAGGTCGGTTATCGCATGCCATACCCTTTCAACAGGCGCATTGTATACGCGCTCAATTATAATCGGTTCATTTTCCATTTGATTTATCTTTTTTTGATACTTTGTCGTTTTCAGCATTTTCTCTTTCAAGGAAGTCGCCCAGGGCGTCAAGTTTATTGTTCCAAAACGACCTGTACTGCTCAACCCAATCCGACACTTCGTTAAGTTTTTTGAAATTGGCTACACAATACCGGTCCCGTCCCTCTCGCCTGATGGTGATTAAGCCGCACTGTGTAAGAATTTTGATATGCTTTGAAATTGCAGGGCGGCTCACATCAAAATTATCAGCTACAGCATTCAGGTTTAATGATTCACGGGCAATCAACCCTATAATCTCTCTCCTCGTTGGATCGGCAATTGCCTGGAAAACATCTCTGCGCATCATAAAATCATATCAGTAACCGAACGGTTACAAATATATGTGAAACCATTCGGTTACGCAAATTTATTTTTTCAAATGGGTGAGTGGTTGATTGGGTGGTTGTAAAGGTTGTAGTAGTTGTAAAGGTTGAAGTTTCTGGGCTAACTAAACGATATAGTTACCGATGGCAACCACTCGCTTAATCAACATAATCAACCACTCACTACTTCTCCGATGGATTCTTTTTTCCTGCTGAAAGCTTTTCAACTGTTTTAACTAATCGTTCATTCCTGGTTTTTTCCTGTTTGGCCGAGAGTATCCAAACTACGTACTCTTTTTTATTGGTAAACGATAGTGACTGGTAAAAGGCCATCGCGTTAGGTGACTGCTCCAAAACCCATTTCATATCCGGCGGCAATGTGATCAGCCGGTTTTCCAGGTCGATAAATTCCGGATGTTCGTTTTGCTTTATCTCCTCGTTGCAAAATTCCGAAACCTTTGTTAGCCCCTGACGCCTGGCACGTATGGCAGTCCACGTTTCATTGATGGCAGCCGCTGCTACGGGCCTTAAGTTGTACCGGGTAAGTTCATCCCAACTCCCGGTCATTTCCAGGTCGGATTTTATTCCCGAGCTTTTTTTGGGATAGGTGATCCAAAAAACCGTATCGTCGTTCAACAATGGTGCTACTATCTTTAAACCCTCGGCTAAATCAGTGCTGTCGATTGCAAATAGTTGGATGCCGTCAAAATTTCCGGATGGTTCAAAAGCTGTTGTTGCCGCCTCGGGTAACGGTTCTAATGTTGCGGGATAGTTTTCGGGCGCTTTGTAAAACAACCAGTGTTTACCCGGTTTTATTTGCAATTTTTTAGCAACCGCAGCAGCGTTAGTGGTTGATAGTTCATGGTCCATGGTAAAAACAAATATTATATCAAAAACGGTTTAAACTTGCATATCAAAAATAGCATTTTACAACCAACAAAAAAAGATAAATTGCGCCGCAAATCAACAATGAACTATTGAAGCTGCCATGAACTATTAACTGCTACCATGAACCATGAACCATGAACTATGAACCAATAAATGAAATACAGCGATATCGACAAACGTAAAAAAGCATTTATATTTGAATTGGATGATGTGATTTATCCCGAAAAAGATTATTTATACCAGGTTTACTATTTGTTTGCAGGCTTATTGGAATATACAGAGTTTATCGACGCCAAAAAAACAACTAATTTGATGATAGATACGTATATAAGCGAAGGGAAATATGTGGTCTTCGACCGGTTGAAAGAAAGTTTAAATATTGGCGAGCAATTTCGCAGCAAATTGGACAACCTTTTGATCACGGCTAAACTTCCGCTGAAGTTGTTAGTCTATAAGAATATGCTTAATTTGTTGCAGGAAATTGTCATCGACAGAAAAAAAGTGTTTATTGTAACTAATGGCAACCCCGAACAACAATTAAATAAAATTAAACAAACAGAGTGGCATGGACTCGAACCCTATTTAACGGTATATTTTGCTGACGAAACTTTTGCAAAACCCGAACCTGATGCCATTAATCAATTAATTAAAGATCATGGCCTGCAAAGGAAAGAGCTATTGATGATTGAAAACTCGGAAGTTGACCGGCTTTGCGCCGAAGTTTGTGGTATTGATTATATGAGCGTACATGAATTTTTATAAAAATTACTAATTAAGATATTTACAATTGTTTCTTCAACGTCGAACAGAAAGCTATTAACATGAAAAAAATATTTTACGCAATTATTGTACTGTCGATAGTTTTAATTTCATCTTGCTCAAAAGAGCATAAAACTACACCTACTACGAACCTGACAGGCCCCTCAAAAACAGGTACTACGCTTCAATTGATACAGGATTCACTATATCTTTATGCCAAAGAGGATTATTTGTGGTTTAACCAGTTGCCTACGTATGGCGCTTTTCAACCGCGGTCTTTCACAAATGCCGAGGATTTAACTGCACTGTCAAACGAATTAAATGCACTTTCGCAATATGCCATCAATCCGGCAACAAGTTTACCATACGAATACTATCCTGCAGATCCCGGACAAGCCAAATACTCGTTCATTGATGGCGGATCGGTAAGCAGTGCGCTAAACGGCGTAAAAGGCGATTTTGGTCTTGATGTGCAATACAATAAAGTAAATGACCTGCGTATTGAATACGTTTATGCCGGTTCGCCGGCAGGTATTGCTGGCTTAACCCGCGGTTGCCAGATCATCAGCATTAACAACAGTACCAATATTTCCTACGATGGCCCCGGTTATGGATCGGGAACCAGTACAAATTTAAATTTTGTAAGCAATGCCATTTATGATAGCGGCGCCATTACGATGAGCGCTATTACCCTTGCCGGCGATACAGTTAAAGTAAATTTAACAACGGCCAGCTATAATGTTAATCCGGTGTTAAAGGATACTGTTATTACTACTGCAAATAACCACATAGTGGGCTACATCGTTTTTAACAGCTTTGTTTCAGATGCTGTTGCAGACCCGGTACTTAACGCCGCTTTTGCAAATTTTGCACAACAGGGAATTACCGACCTTGTTGTCGACCTGCGGTACAATGGCGGTGGTTATGTTTCAACCGCCGAATACCTTGATAATTTAATTGTGCCGCCGTCAAAAAGCGGCACGTTGATGTACAATACTTATTACAACAGCAATTTAGTTAGCGGAAAAGACTCGTTGATTACTGCCCAATTTGGCGGACCGGTTGATTTTTCGGTGGCCGCGAATGCTGTTAGTTTTTCAAAAAAGGGGACTATAAATATTCCACGTGTGTTTTTTATTATAACAGGCCAAACTGCTTCGGCCAGTGAACTAACCATCAACAACCTGCGGCCCGAAATGGATGTTGAGTTTGTTGGCCAAACAAGCTACGGAAAACCTGTCGGCTTTTTTGCTATCAATATTAACAAATACCAACTGTACACCCCCGAATTTTCTGTAGAAAACTCAGCCGGGCAAGGTGGCTATTATGCCGGTTTTTCACCCGGCACAGATACCTATCCCGGGTTTAGCGCTTTTGACGACCTGACGAAGAATTTTGGCGATCCAACCGAAGGGTTGTTTGCCGGCATATTAAAATATGTAAACACCGGCTCATATGCCGTAAGCAATAAAACCCAAATAGGCTTAAACCCCGGCATCAGGGCCGCTTATACAAAGATGTCCGCACTGAGCAAACACACGTTCAACGGGATGGTATTCAATAAAAAATTGAAAAAAGTTAGAGGTAAAAGGTAAAGGGTAAAAGGTGAAAATTCTCAACCTTTCGCACTTTACCTTTCGCCTTTCACCTCCTTAGGTAGTATGGTTTCAAAACCTTTCGCCTTTTACCCTTCGCCTTTCACCTCCTTAGGTAGGGCATGCATTTCAAAACCTTTCGCCTTTTACCTTTCGCCTTTCACCTCCTTTTAATCCACCAGTTCCCTCAAATCAACCGGCACAACCCTTGATATGCCTTGTTCAACCATTGTTACACCGTAAATAATATCGGTGCTGGCAATGGTCCTTTTATTGTGGGATATGATGATGAATTGCGAGTCCTTTGAAAACTCGCGGATGATATTATTAAATTTATCGATATTGGTATCGTCAAGTGGTGCATCCACCTCATCAAAAATACAAAACGGCGCCGGCTTTAAAAGATACAGCGAAAACAGGATGGCTGTTGCAGTAAGCGTTTTTTCGCCCCCCGAAAGCTGGTTTATGGACAAAGGGCGCTTGCCTTTTGGCTTGGCAATAATATCAATATCCGATTCAAGAGGGTTTTGAGGATCGGTAAGGATCAGGTCGCAGGAGTCTTCTTCATTAAATAGCGAGCGGAAAACTTTTATAAAATTCTCCCTGACCAAAATAAACGACGCCATGAATTTTTCACGCGCCGTATCGTCAATTTCCTGGATGGTGGCTAACAACGATGCTTTGGCTTCGCTCAAATCTTTCTTTTGCGCCTGTATAAAGTTATAACGCTCATTCATCTCGTTATAAGCTTCTACAGCCAGCGGATTAATTGCGCCGAAATCGTCTAATTGCCTTTTCAGTTTTTCTGTCTTTTCCCGGATTTCCTGCTCACTTTCGCCGGCTGCTATTTCACTTTCTGGCAATTCGTGTATGTCAACGTTAAACTCTACTGATAAGCGCTCTTTTAAAGCATTCAGCTCCAGCTTAAGGTTGTTTCTTTCGTCTTTTAACTCGTTTTCAATCAGCTCGGCATTGTCCTTTTTACGCCTCAAAACCGTGATCTCATTTTCAGTTTCGGTTATTTTTCCCCGCCACTCGTAGTATTCCTGTTCGGCCTGCTGGGTTGCGTTTTCCAGCGCTTCCTTTTGTGCATACATTTCCAACAAATCATCGTCCGAATTATCAGCCTGCTGCAGATTTTCCTGTATAGCAATTTTAACCTTCTCCAGCTCCGAACTGTTTTGCTTAATCCGCACATCAAGACTTTCCTGTTGTGTCAGCCTGTAATCGACATCTTTTACCAGGCCGGAAACTTTATTTTGCTGCTGGTGAAAACGGATATTTTCCTGGTTGTATGCATTTGATTTAGTGGTTACAAATTCATTAAGCTCGTTAAAAGCCGCCTGTTTATCGGCCAGTAAATCATTTTGAGTTTGTTTTTGTATTTTTAGTTCTTCCAGTTGAGGGTGTAACACCACCATTTCATCCTTGATGCTGCTTATTTTATTGGCAATATCCGCTTTGCGGTTCAGGCTGTTTT